>MDTB01132654.1_pt1 | contig 16535 bp, 9 predicted proteins | sample 811161 | NCBI WGS metagenome assembly MDTB01 (sample SAMN05326650, study PRJNA326480) | marine metagenome | isolation source: seawater | place: Mediterranean Sea | collected 2009 | reverse complement strand
TGTGTTTACATTATTATCGATTGTGTTTGTATATATAATATATAACTTATATAGAAAAAATACAATATACGAAAACTGGACCGAGCAGATGTATGAAAAACTCACCAAACTCCAATCCGACATAAAACAAATAGACGATAAGCAAATATTTGAGTCGGATGACGAAGTGGGGGTAGTGTTCAAAGAGTTGGTTGAAACTATACAAGAATTTGATCATGATATAAAAATAAATAAAAAGGAATCGTGAAGTGGATAAAACGGGTAATAAACCAAAAAAACGAAGAAAAAAATCTAAAATATATTTCGGAAAAGATGCCGAAAACGCAATTATTAAATATAATCAAACTGAATGCGAGGTTGAGCGGAACAAAATTTACAACGAGGGTATCTCGTATCCATTCGATAAGCTTGCAGAAAATATATTAAATACATTTAAATTTTCATATTTTCAATGCAGTCACCTTGAAGTTCAACAAGAGGTAGTCAGCAATCTTGTCAGTAATATCCACAAATATAAACCTGATAACGGAAAGGCCTTTTCATATTTTAGTATAATTGCTAAAAACTTCTTAATATTGTATAATAATGGAAATTATCGAAAATTTAAAAAGCACGTAAGTGTTGATGACGATGAATCCACAAATGTTGATCTGGAATTAAGTTCTATACCAACAAACCCAACCAGTAAAAAAGAATTATCTGAGTTTTTTGGACTAATGATAGAATACTGGGATGTAAACATTAAAAAGGTTTTTAAAAAACAAAACGAATTATCAATAGCATATGCGGTTCTTGAGATATTTAGAAACTCAGACAGAATTGAGAATTTTAATAAAAAAGCATTGTATCTTTATATTAGAGAAATGACAAATTGCAAAACTCAGAATATTACAAAAGTTGTTAATAAAATGAAGGATATGCAAAAACGAATTCAGATAGAATACAAAGAAACTGGTAATGTAAAAACTGATTATTAGTAAATAATATAAAAAATATGTATATTCATATTTATATTTATGGATACTGATAAAGAAATTTTTGATGGAAAAACATTTTCATCTCTTGCTAAAGACATTTACTTTAACTCAACTCGCAAGTCTGCTCAAATTGATCAATTGATTAAGGATTTGCGGACAATGGTAAAGGATGCGGGAAGTGCCACTGTAATTGCTCCCATGATTAAAGACTATATTGATGTATCTGTTAAAAACGATGATCAACTTATAAAGTTGTCGGCTGTTTTACAAAGGTTTTTAAGTGGTTCATCCTCTTCTGACGATGGGAGTGGAAGTGGGGGTGGTGGATTAACCGACACCGAAAAAGAGCAATTACTACAAAGTGTTAAAAAAGAAGTAGAAGAAATAAGCAAAACTGATGATGTAATAGAAAAAGACTTTAAGAAGATCAAGAACGACTCGGATTCTGTATAATGGCACACACACAAGTACAACTTAAATCAAAAACACAAAATCTTGATAAAAAGCAATTATCAACTGTACGAGGAAATGAGCTATCAGGATCCGATTCCTCGTTTTTTTATGAACTAGAGGCTGCGATAGTAATAGATGTAATTCGTGATGAAACCCACCCGATATTTTCTTCTTCAAATCCAGAAGTACCAACGGTAGAACGATCAACTTGGCCTGATACATACAACGATCCCAATATCCGTGATTATTCTTGGATTGGAAGAGTTAGAGTAAGATTAGTAAATAGCCAACAAACAACACCGGTGGATAAACTTGATTGGGTTACTCCACTTGAAACGGGTATATTTGAATATCCACTTGTAAATGAAATTGTTGTGGTTTCAATGTACATGGGACGGCAATATTATACACGTAGATTGAACTCAAGAAATTTTGTTAATAACTGTGCAGACTTTTCACATGAACACAGATATGGAGGACCGGGTGGAATAAACGCAACCAAAAGTCCCGGATCACTGGATGGAGCTAGAAATAAATCAGACCTATGGCCTGCAACAAACAGATATGCTGATCCTGTTGGTAAGAGTTATCTAGGAAAATATTTCAAAGCAAATAATAAAATAAGACCACTGAGGCACTATGAAGGAGACACGATAATTCAGAGCAGGTTTGGGAGTAGTGTTAGATTTGGGTGCTACGAAAATAACCCATCAGTAGACATAGGAACACAAAACGGATACGGAGAATCATATGCCGACAATTTGGGAAACCCAATGATTTTAATTAGAAATCGTCAGAAGGTTACAAAAAAAGATGAAAAGTGGTTTCAATATAATATACTTGAAGATGTAAACGAAGATGGCAGTTCAATACAAATCACATCAGGAAGAACTGTATCCAAGTTCGTGCCTACATTAACTCATAAATATGATAATGTTCCGTACAAAAGACGTGGGTGTGTACACAAGACATATAACGGTATGGACGGAATATCCAACAGTAACATAGGAAAACGAAAAGACATAATTGACACAAGTTTTAGAAACTAAAATGAAAACCAAAGACTCAAACTGCAAGGCGTGTGAAGAAAAAAACTCAAATGCCTTACCCAAATCACAAATAGCATCTTTTGCATCTGATAATAATATGACAGGTGCACTAACTGCTTCATTTGGAACTGCGGTTGATGGGGGAACTGCGAGTAAGTTGGGTTCTCATTTTGGGGGAAAATCTTCCAATGATTTGATGAAATTTATAGAGACCCCCGGAAGCAACAAGCAGAAACGAAATATGTCTACTGACCAAAAATCCAAACACCTAATAAACTCGGTGGGTTTGGGTAATTTTGGATTAAACTCAACACTTGAGAAGGGGATAATAAATTCAGTTGGGTCTGCGCGGGGTGAGTCATCGTCTTTTCTAAAGGGAAATGAAACCGGAAATTCTTTAATGGCTGCATCTGCATTAGGAATTGACGTTCCGGGTGGGGATATGCTAGGTATCGGTCCCAACGACACACCCATGTTTAAGTTATTCAAACTTGCGGGATTTGGTTTAAAATTATTGTGTGCTGGGTTAAAAGGAAAACAACGAGGGGGTCCTGGAGGATACAACTCTGATACAGAACAGGCACTTGGTTTGATATTATCAATAGGAATAAATTTAGATTTACTTGCAAGACTTAAATCAATATTTGATAAACTTTTAAACCTGAAACCAAATTTCTCCGGATTTGGAATACAAGATTTAAACATCGCAAATAGTTTGTTTAATTTATGTGACTGGGTAGAGAATATGGAATATGGGTCAGATACAATTGACTCGTTGAGAAAAACATTCTCAAACACACTGACAAACAAAGGACTAACGAGTGCAGTTGGAAATAAACTTATATCAGATGGAACATACGACACATACGCTGCAAATGATTTTGGATTTGATCAGCAATTTAAATCAATTGCGGGTGATATAGATATGCTAAAGTGTGATGCTTGTAATTTAGGAAAGACAGACATCACACTATCGCAGGGAAATAAAGATTTAGTAAATCTTGAATTTGACACAAGAACTGGACTCAATAGATCACGTGGATATGAATCCGAAGAACCACTATTCGGCGGAATCGGAAATGATTCTTCACTTGGCAGTGATTCTATTGGTGGATCACCACCAAACACAAAGGAATTAACATTAGAAGAAAAAAGAAGAAGGGGTGAAGAGTTTTCACAAGAAGAGCTTGATGCATACGAAGCAACCTTGGATGAAAGGGGGAAGGAAAGAATGAAGACACTGACTCCTGCCGCCAAAAAAGGTTACTTGCAAGGGGGGTTACGAACACAAAAACAAAATGAAAAAATACAAGCAGACCTCAAACGTGATTTAGAAGAACTTGAAAAAGAAAAATCCGAAAAACTTTTAGTAAACAAGGATGAATTAAAAGAAAACGGTGGGTTGGATAATATAGCAAAATCAATCAGTACAGATAAAGATGAACTCACGGGTGGAATTGATTTTAAGTCTGACAATAAATCAATAGAATTTGTAAATGACAAACCATTAGATTTAGGTCCACTTGAATATACAGATGAGCAATACGAAAAGGATATGGAGGAAATCAAAAAACAAATAAATGTTGAAGATTTGAAATATTCACAGAAATCAATTTCAACTCAAGTTGCCGAGTCAAATGATAAATTAATAAAACAAGAAAACACACAAACCACCATACCCAATAAACCCAAAAGTGTAAAAGAGCAACTTGGAATAAAATCACAGAAACAAGATAAGCAAATTGAACCCGGAATATCTGATACAGATACACTTACAAAATCACCCATTTCTCCTGGCAATAAAAAGATTAAAGCAAAAACTAAAGATGACCTTGAAGATGAAATAAAAAAAGATGCAATCAGTTCGCACCAAATAGAAGAGAAAAGTTCGTCTGGTATAACGTATGAATCAGACAACAAGAGTGTGGTTTACGATACATACACAGATGAAAACGGGGATATAAAAGAAGATACATACGAAAAGACCGGAGATGAATCATACAAAAAAACAAAATCTACAACAAAACAAAAGAAACCAGCAGGTGGACCTCCAGCAGAACAGGACGCAGACGAAGTAACGTCATTCCACACAGGAGAAACAATTAAACGCGAAGAACTAAACGGTACCGTCCTTGAAGACGCAGACATGAACGCAGTTGGGTTACTACATCCAAATGATTTGAAAAACTTAAAGAACAACGAAGAAGTGCAAAAAACACTAGCAGATGCTGAAAAAGTATACGATAAAACATTTGCAAAGGAAATCGAAAAAACAGAAAACTTGGTCTTGTCAGAGCAAACCGATGGCATAATTTTTGGAGCACAGCTTCCAACCCTAAACGGTAATCAAATAGTAATAAATTCAGAACGAATACTTATATCAGCCAAAACACAAGAGTGTGGAATTTTTTCAAAAAGAAAATTCTTTGTTTCAACTGATGATGAAATTACAATGAATGCAAAACAAAGAATTGTTTTAAAAACTGATATGCATACATCAATAGAATCACCCACAATTCATTTAGGTGTGTATACAACCAGAAACCACCCATCTTTAAAAGGAGATTGTACCGTGTGGTGGTTGCAGGATTTATGCGACTGGCTATCAGGACACACTCACAGTGACCCATTTATTACAACAGGATCACCAACTCAACAGGGTTCATTGGCAGCTTTAAGAGCAAGAGCTCCAACATTATTGAGTGAACGAATATTTATATCTGGATAGAAAGGTTATACAATGAAAAAAAATGAATTAATAAAACTAATAAGAGGTGCAGTTAAGGCTGAATTAAATGAGTCCTTACCAAAAATGCTATCTGAACTGATAAAGACAGAAACTATACCAAGTATAGTAGATGATCCAGTTGAGATTACAAAACAAATACTTGAAACTGCTCCATCTAAAAAAGCACCCACGAAGAGGTATAGCAACAACGAGGCACTAAACAAAGTACTGAATGAAACTGTAGGAGGGATTCCGACAGAAGGACCTCGTGCAGGAAACACGCAGAGCATGACCGACTTAAGTGGAAATGACGTCGATATAGATGCGTTACCTGATCATGTATCAAACGCACTCACTAGAAATTATTCCGATGTAGTAAAACTTGTAGATCAGAAACGAGGAAAACTTAAATGAATAAAGACATTCCACTTGGTATCAAAATACCATATTCACGTGGTAAAGCAGGTTTTTTTGACCAAACATATTCTGACATAGAACGTGCACACACTAACTTAAAAATGCTTTTAATGACGGCAAAGGGAGAACGACCCATGATGCCAACATATGGAAGTGATTTAAGAAGTTTGTTGTTTAATCCGGCAGAAGAAGATTATGATGAACTACTTAAAGAGGCGGTAAGGGATGCCACAGAAAAGTGGATGCCAGAAGTGATTATATTTGAGGTTGATATAACAAGAGACACTTCAACCGCACCCAATTCAGCAACAATACAAATTACATTTTCGTTAAGTTCAATTCCTGATTCATACGAAAAATTAGAAATAGAGGTTTCATAAAATGGCTAACGACACATATCAACAGGCATCTGCAAGTAAAAAAGACATTAATTATACGGGTAAAGATTTCAATTCGTTTAGAAAAAATCTGATTGAATATTCAAAATCTTATTTTTCATCTACATATCGTGACTTTAGTGAGAACTCCACGGGAATGATGTTTATAGAACTTGCTAGTTATGTAGGTGATGTGTTGTCTTATTACATAGATCATCAGTTCAAAGAGGGGTTTCTGCAATACTCATCAGAAAGAAAGAATATAATAAGTTTAGCAAATTACCTTGGGTATAAAATAAGAACATCTGTATCTGCTACAACTGAGTTGGAAGTTTTTCAACTCGTTCCCTCAAAGGTGGGGTTAAACGGAAAAATGGAACCAGACCTAAAATATGCACTTAATATCCAAGAGGGTATGGAAGTTGCATCTTCTGACGGAAACTCACCACCCTTTAGAACACTTTCCCAGATAAATTTTAATGAAGACAAAAAGGAGTCTCCAAGAGAGGTTAGTGTATACGAACGTGATTCAATCGGCCAACCTACATTCTACATTCTTAAAAAAAGATGCCTAGCGAGTGCCGGAACTTTAAAATCAAAAACAGTTAGAGTTGGTGAACCAACTGAATTTTTTGAAATTACACTTGCGGATCAAAACGTAATTGAAATACTTTCAGTAGAAGATTCTGCCGGAAACCTGTATTACGAAGTTCCGTATCTTGCTCAGGATACAATACCGATAGAAGAACCGAACGATTACCAAAGCAATCCAGTATATTCAAAATATGCTGATTCTGTTCCATATATATTGAAATTCATAAAGTCATCCAGAAGATTCACTACTATAGTAAATCCTGATAACACCACCACATTAGAATTCGGTGCTGGAAGTGATAAATTTGATGATGAAATCATTATACCGAATCTCGACAACTTAGGAAAAACCATGAACTCTGCTAAAAGCTTAGAAACTGGCATTGACCCAAGTAACTTTTTAAAATCAAATAGTTATGGAAGTTCTCCTTCTAACACCACACTTCTTGTAAAGTATTATGTAGGTGGGGGAGTTTCATCAAACGTTTCCGCAAACACACTTAACACTATTCAAAGTATAAAATTTCAAGAAACAACCGATTATATAGATCAATCAGAGCAAGCATCAATCGACACGGTTAAATCAAGCATACAAGTAAACAACCCACTTCCTGCTACGGGAGGAAAATCTGCTGAAACTGATGAAGAAATAAGACAAAATGGACTTGCTTCATTCTCATCACAACATCGTGCGGTTACACGGGATGATTATGTAATAAGAACACTGTCCATGCCACCTAAGTTTGGGAGTATAGCAAAAGCATATGTATCCAAAGACGGAATTCTTGATACTCGTTCACAAACCAACATCTTTAAAGAAGCTTTCACGGACGAAGCAAAAACAACACCAACCGGAATGAACATTGTTTATGGTGAACTCAACAACCCACTTGCTATCAATCTTTATGTATTGTCTTATGACAAAAACAACCACTTAATAAGACCAAACGAGTTGATATTAAAAAACTTAAAAACTTATCTGAGTAAATACAGAATTCTGACCGATGGTATCAACATTACAAATGCATTTGTGATAAACTTTGGAATAAACTTTGAAATATCAGTATTTGAAAACTTTAACAAAAAAGAAGTTTTAATTAACTGCATCAGTGAACTTACCGATATGTACACAACTGATAAAGTTTCAATTATGCAACCAATTGAAATCGGAGAAATAGAACTCAAACTAACAAAGGTATCCGGAGTTCGGTCTGTGGTTGACGTTGAAATAGTAAATTTAACAACCGAAGATGGAAACTATTCTGAAAACGAATACGATATAAAGGCAGCCACAACGGGAAAAACAATATACCCATCAATGGACCCTTCTATATTTGAAATAAAGTTCCCAAAGAAAGACATAATAGGGAGGATCGTATAATGATTAAATTTATATACCCAACACAATCTTGCACATTATATAGTAATTATGATATATTAAACACAGGTGCGGATGAAATATTAGAAGTCGCATCTGACTTTACACCAACTAAAGGTCCTATGGCAGCTCGTTCTCTTTTATTATTTTCTAACGAAGACATCTTGGTAGACTTTAAAACAACAAACAGATATATATTAAACTTAAGGATAGTACAGAGTGTAGAGTTAGAGTCTAATGTAGAACTTGAAGCATATCCTGTTTCTGAAAGGTGGGAGGCGGGAAAGGGTAGATTTTCTGATACAGAGTTATTATATCCTGGAGCATCTTGGTTATATAAAAATGAAAATAAAGATACATGGACTACAACCACACCCGTTGAATATGATGCCGGTGGGGGTTCTTGGTATGGCAAATTCTATGACAACGAATTGGATGAAGAATCTATATTAGATTTTAAATTCAAGTTCGAAACAGTTGCTTCGGATGTAAAAATTGATATAACCCAACTTGTTTCTTTTTGGAATATGTCGGCTATTGAGAATAACGGAATTATTTTAAAATTTAAAGATGATGTATCAAAAAGATGTGGTAATGTAAAGTTTTTCTCATCAAACACAAATACAATATATCGTCCGTATATTGAAGTTGGTGGGTATGACTATAAATTTGAACCATATATTATTACAACCACCACAAAAAATTCAGAACTTCTATCTGGATCACTAGACTCGGGATCACTAGACTCGGGATCATTAGACTCGGGATCATTAGAAGAATCTACCACTGATAACACTGAACAAACCAAATCACTTGAAAGTGGTGTGATGGAGTTAAAAAACAAAGACCTGCACATTTTTATAGAAAACATAAAAGAATCATACTCACACGATGGAATTGAAAAACTGGTGGTTGGTGTAAGAGAATTAAACCCCAAGAAAAATTTCTCAAATAGAATGCGATACACGGGTCGCAACATTACTTCACTTGATATGTTCTTTTCTGTATTAGATGCTGAGACAGAGGAGATTGTTATAGACTTTTCTGAGTTTACAAAAATATCATGCGATACAAATGGCCATTATTTTAATTTTGATTTTAGTTGTTTATCCAGAGGAAGACTCTATAAATTTATTTTAAAATTGGAATACGAGGGTATTAGAAAAAAATACGATAACAAACTAGCATTTATGATAACAAACTAAGATGAACCAACAAAACAACATTCCAGACTATTTAGATAATAAAAACTTTGATCAAACTGAGTTAAGTAATTTACTCACAGGTACACCAGCAACTGAAAATCTCGACGAAAACGGCAATCAGTTAGTTGACATGAACACCGAAGATTTGAGTAACAATATTTCTGTAGTGAAGCAAAATATCACAGAATTCTCTAACAACAAAATTGAGCAAAATTACGATACATCATTCAGTGAACTTATAAATGAATCGGATTCTAACAATAATCTTATGATAGAAGACGATATAAAACAACTGAGTGAGGATCAATTAAAACGTGAGGGTGTGCTAGAAAACCAACTAGACGAATTATCGAAAGTATTAGAACGAGAATCACAACGAAATATTAAAATACAAGAGGATGCGGAGACTAACTACAAAGCAATGAAATCTGTTATAGTTGAACAGAGAATAAAAAACGGAGAAGGTGTAGATGCGGCTGATTTTTCGGATGCGTTTCCATTTTTACCCAAAAGTGATACTGCGTCTGATGATGAAAATTCATTCAACCCGTCACCGTTTGCGGCTGAACCCACATAATAAATAACTTAAACTGGTTATGACTGATATTTTACAACACACATTTGCATCTAAGTTTGACATTGATACCAATGTTATTCGGTCTAGTAGCTTAACACCCACCGACTTTAATAAAATAAAAGAAAGAGAAGTTTCGGGAGAATTGTTTGGTGTAAACTCAAAAGATGTAATAGAGTTTTCGGCATTTACACAAAACAACGAACTTGTTGGGTGGAAGACCATTCAACAGACACCAAACTACTCAACTCGTGCCGTCTCATACTTAAATTCAGAAGGAGTCCTTGAAAGAAAAAATATATCTTATTTAAAGTCGTTGTATCCAAAAACAAGTGATGGTAATATATTAGTTTCACCGAAGTATGAGTTAAATCAACTCGGACTTAGGCAAGGTGAGTACAAAGTAAGAATTTCATATAGAAATGATATAGTAGGTTCGTTTGAGAATCCATATAAACTACAGATAAAAGAAATATCTGGATCAAGAACGGAAATAAAAGCAGTAACTCAGTCTTTTAAAAATTCAAGAAACCCAAATCAAATTTCTTTCAATTTTGAATACGGGAACTTTTTAAACAAACAAACTATAGTTGCTCATATAATAGAAAAACTCGAAAATATACTCAAAAGCAAAACATTTGTATCTGAACTCGAATCAAAGGAGTTTTCTAAAAAAACATCTGACTATTCAATGTATATAAACAAAGCAAAGAAGGCATTTTCTTTAACCGAGTTACAAATCTTAAAAGAATTAGATTCTATATATACCAATTTAAAAGATGTATATAAAAACTACCTACATGGAAGTTATAATGAAGTCTTTTCACAAGACAGATTTTACACAGATTATATAAATTTAGTTGATTACACACTGAACACTTTTTCTCGATTCGTCCAGGAGAATAACACTGACTTAAAACTGTTCTACAAATACATGATGATACAAATGTTTGACGAAGACGAAGTTTCAAGTGTATTTGAAAAAAGGTTTGACACATATCTTTTAAACGGAATGAACTTTGGTAATGGATTGTTCGTTCCATTTTTGAAATACACAAGTTATGTAGACGAATCGTTGTCAACCGACTCAAATGATGTTTTATTAATAAAACTACTAACACCTTTAGATGAATCAATCACAGAAGATGTAAATTTTTATATATCACAAAACCCGTATTCAGATGATATAGTAAAGAGCATTATACTTAGGTCTGCCGTTGAAAAAAGTTCCACAACCTTTAAGTTGAGAGGTCCTGATATATCAACAAAGTTAACCTCAAACGCAACCAAGAAGTTCTCGCTCAGTGACGAAGAAGAATCTAAGTTAATAGAGGACGATACACAGAGTGCAGAAAACCATTTTAAGACAACCAACACGGAAGTAGAAAATCTCAACATAGATTACTCTGACTTTAAAAACTTTGTTAAGTTTTCTTCTGCACGTGCCCGGTTGGATAATTTTGTTTTAAAACTCACGAATATATCAAAACTTAAATTTAAGATTCAAGAAACAATTAGAAAAATAAATAAATTAAATAGTGATGTATCAAGTGGCTTTTTGACACCAATTGAAGCAACCAGATCAATTGAGATATTAAAAAATGAAGATATCAGAAAGTACAATGAAGGAATTGTTGAAATCTTTAAAACATTTACTCCATATGATAAATTTCTATACTATGACAGTGATAACAATGCCTGGCCACGTGAAACATCATTTAATATAAACGGATTTAGTGGAGCAGTTGATGGTGCGAATGGTTTGTACAAACTACACGCATCTAGAAAATACGACCTTGATAAAGTTTTTCTAAATGAAAATAACTATTCCTGGAAAATAATATGGGACTATACAGTTTCAAAGTGGAAGTTATTTCAAGAAGATACTGATATATTCATTTACTCAGGTACATCTAATTTAAACTCGGGATTCACGGCAACTGAGAGAAACAATACTGGATTTGCAAACCAGTCATCTCTGTTTAAACTTAACTTACTCGAAGGAGAGTACACAGAAGGAACTGCAATTTTTCCACCTGAACTAATTCCAACACAGATAATTGACTTTCAGAAAAGTGATGGATTTGCTTGGTATAAAAGTAAAGCAAAGGAGGCAGACTTGCATGATAAATACAACGATGAATCACTTTACAATAGTTTACCTGAGTTTTTGATAAGAACAAACGAAAACGAAGAGTTTACTTTGTTTCTTGGAATGATAGGAGAGCAGTTTGATATTCTTCATGTATACACTGAAAATATGACAGACATGGCAAGTGCTAGGAACTCAATGAAAAAAGGAATCCCAAATCAACTAGTTTGGTTTGTAATGAATTCATATGGAGTAAGACTTTCCGGAAGAACATCAGATCAACTTACGATTGGCAAGCAGTTTGAAGAAAACAGAGACATAGTTTGGCGTAGAGTTTTAAACAATTTACCCTATATTCTAAAAACATCAGGTACTGAAAACTCAATCCGTGCATTGTTTAAGTGCTACGGAATTCCTGATCATTTATTTAAAATACGTGAATATGGAGGAATAAATTACAACACAGATTTAGACGAATCGGAAGCCAATTTTAAAATAGATACACTTGACTATGCGTTGCAGATAAACGAGTCAGATCAATATTTGGATATTCCGGTAGACTTTGTAATTGCTGACACAAACGAAACTTCGGTTGAGTTGAAACTTAGTGTGGGTAGGGAGTTCTTTGAAAACACCAATGACACAATAACATTCGAAAACACTAACAGTGCAACACTACCTGCAAACATAGGAACTAGTGTTGGAATTGAAAAGTTAATTAATTCAGATGATGACTATATCATTGGTTCTAATAAACCTAGATTTTATACAAAAGGAAAAAACCAAGACTCGTTTATTCCTGAAATGTGGAAAACCGAAAACTCGGTTATCGCGATATCTTGGAAAAATTTTAGAGAGGGTGTTTCGTTTTCTTACCCAAAAGTAAATGCAGGCACAGAACCTTCATTTGTAACTATATACTCAGACCGAGGAAAATTAGAAGACGGAACATATGATCCACTTTATACTCTAGCAGAAATCGGAGCTCAAGACACACTCAACGGAGAGGTGGTGAGAATGTCATTCAGTTTCTCACAAGATTCCGACACCAACAACGGTGAATTTAGAAATGACGAACACAATCTTGATTTTAGATTTGAAGGAAGTGTTGCTGGAAATCACTACACAATAAGTGAATTAAAGCAAAACGGATATCTTAATAACAGTGGTTACTATTCTATTTTACAATCAAATAAAAACTGGGAATTCGGAATTCACCGAGACAACGCATTCAAAGAACATTATGGAAAGTTTTATTTAAATTTTTATAATACCGATGGTATTCTTGTGTGTCCAAGTAAACTTTCTAATCCAATATACTTTGATGATGATGTTGAATATGATATATTAATAACCAGCAAACAATCAGACACCAACACAGATTCTGTTATATCCATGTATGTAAAACGAATGTATGACTCATCTGAAGTGTTTTCAAGTCAAGAAGATTTAATAGTAACTAAGTACACGGCAAATAATATTATACAAACAAAAAATTTATATTTCGGAAACTATAATCAACAGACAAACTTCAGAGGAACACTTGATAAACTTAGAATTTACACAATTGCTATAACAGAAAAACGATTTATTGGTCACATAAACAATAATCAAGGTTATGACATTGATAACTATATTGAACTAGAAGATGTGTTGCTTACTAAAATAAACTTTGATCATCCATATTCACTTATATCTGAGCAAACTCCTACGACAACACCTGAGCAAACTCCTACACCAACACCCGAGCAAACTCCTACACCAACACCGACATTGGGTGTGGATGGTGGTACTATAAAAAACTATGCACTCTCACCACATAAACAGGATGTAATTGCATATAACTTTACTAATAACACATATCCGTACCACTTCGTGGGAAAAAACAGAAGTGAACTTAGTGATCTTCCTGCAATGGGTGGAAAATCATTTAACAATAATAAAATACGAATTGAGACGCAAGAGAAAGTGGCAGAACTAAATCCGTACTCCCGTTCTACAAAAAAATCAAAGGATAGACATACAATAGATTCAAACACACTAGGAGTATACTTCAGTCCCACGGATATAACGAATCAAGAAATTATCAGATTCTTCGGTCAAGTTAATTTGGGGGAGTTTATAGGGGACCCACAAGAAACATATAACTATTGTTACAAAAAACTAGAGGGTCTGCGAAAAATATTTTTTAAACACGGTTTTGGAAAACTTGATATTCAAAAATACTTTAATTTAATCAAGTCTTACATTGATCCTTCTTTATTTGAAAACTTAGAAAAAATAGTACCTGCGAGGGCAAATTTAATATCTGGATTATTAATTGAACCTTCTCTGCTAGAAAGACATAAAATAATACCACCTCGTATAAAGTCTTCAACTTGGATAGACTTAGAAAAGAACGAAAAATCTGATAAAGAAAAAATAACTGAAATTTTAAATATTGATTTTGATGTGGGTTTGTCTGATAAGAATATAGCAACCTTTGGAAATGATCGAACATACATCACAAATAAACACGGAGACTATAAACTAACACACGACTCGGCCATTAAAGTTTTTAAAAATAACTCTGAGTTTACGTTTGACTATAACTATTGTGGAAAGTTGGTGGGTGAAGACATTCCGGATTCCACACGAGACATATTTACCGTTCATGGAATTACTGAGCAAAAAGGAAAACTTTTTAAGGTCGAAAAAATAAAAGAAAAAAAATCAATAGGAGTTCAGTATACAGGTAAGTTAGTAAATTACGATATATTTTTAAATGATGGAATTCAGATTTCCGGATTTACAGACGGAATGGAAACTGCAAACGGAATATATGAATTTAAATTTAAAGGAAGTTCCGGACTTCCTGTATTTACAAACCAAAGTAGAATGTGGTGGGTCTTTTACTCCTCTCAAAAAGTGAGATGGATTATTGCATCAGACAACACGGTTGATGGTGGAAAATATTTAGCACTAAACCAAGGCAGACAATATGAAAACTATACTTGGATTGGGGGCAATAAAATCGCAGAAAGTAACACAAATACACCAGAGTGGTTTAGTACCGGATTTAACAATTCAATTCAATCAGACAACTTACCACAACGAGACACAGACTATTTTGGTCGTGTTAGTTTTATTTCAAAATACGATAGATTCATTGAGTGTGATGCATATATACACGGTTGGGTTAATGCGGAACTATACGGGGTATATAAAGGTGAGTTAACCGAGAGGGTTTTTTCAGAAGGTTCAAGTTTCAAAAACATAAGCAAACCTAACGATAACTACATATTCTCTGGAGATAAAAAATATGTATTTCTAAACGGAACATTTAGAGGTAAGTTACAAAACGGTTGGGTAGGTAGTGACCAGATTCAACAAACCGACTCGGATAAAAATATTAGAGTGGTTGGTTTTTTTGATGGTAAAAAATACGAATCATGTGACAAACCACATTATACATCAGGATTAATAAATTCATTGGTTAGTTTTGACAACCGAGACAAGTTGGTTTTTGATTTTAGAAATTACAACAGCAACCAAGTTAGATTTTCCTCTAAAAATTTTGACAACATAAATCTAGTAAAAATACCAAACTCTTTAGAATATTCAAATGATGTCAACTTCAAGTTTATATCAGATTATACTATACAAAACCAAGGAATTTCTGATGTAGTCGATTTAAGCAGTGGTCAAATTAAAAAGAAACATACACATAAAACAACTGATATATTTTACTCACCCAATGTATATGATATATCCGTTACACACGACATAAAACTAAAAACAAACTCGATCTTAGACATACACTTTTTGGCTCAAGGAATAAATTTTAAAGCAACTGGAAGTGTGGCAATAAAGATTAATGGTTCTAAAGTTAGATTTAATTTTAATAAAAATAAATACAAAAATTGTGATATAATAAGCAGAGGTAACCAATTCCACCCTGGATCAGTATATAACCAATATGGAGAAAAGGTAAAAACAAATACTCGTAATTTAATTAACACTATTAAAGAAAGTGTAAACTATATTTCAAACGAAGAAGTTATAAATAATTTTGAAAATAATATTCTCAATAAAGAAGATTATAGTTTAGTTTATGTGGGTGAGTCACTTGATACTTTTGATTTTATATTTTTAATATCACTCGAATCTAAATCTGAGATAAATACCAATCTAAAATGTGAAAACTTTTTTGAAAATACACTAATTACACGACAAACAAAAGAGACGGTGTTTCAACATACACCTATGCATATAAATAACACACCCCAGTTCGTTAGAGGAGTTGATTTGATTAAAAGTGGTAGGGGATATACGGGTCAAGAAGAGGTTGAGATTTATGGAAACAGACCCCTGAATTGGAAATCATCTTGGCCACAGAAGATAAAGGCATATAAACTATTTAATATAGACACGGCGACAGGAATAATAACAGGAGTAAAACCAGATAACTTTTTAATCACAGGAACAAACTGGATTACAGATTCTACTATAACATTTAATGACACTCCAAAAATAAAGATTGAAAACCCAATCACAGATTCACGATATGCAAACACAGAAAAAGCAGAACTTAGAATTATTACAGGAGAACCAACACCAAGTGTCAGTTCAATTGTTACACTCCAAAACTACGTAGACCTTGAACTCGGTGACACAATCGGAAAATCACTAAATTCTGCAAATGTGTATTT
>MDTB01037337.1_pt1 | contig 16535 bp, 20 predicted proteins | sample 811161 | NCBI WGS metagenome assembly MDTB01 (sample SAMN05326650, study PRJNA326480) | marine metagenome | isolation source: seawater | place: Mediterranean Sea | collected 2009 | reverse complement strand
TTTGAAGACTCGAATAGTTATATAGTTCAGTAGTATAACTACCATAATCAAGAACCTTATTTAGTCCTTCATGCACAAAAGGAATATGGAATCCTTCTAAATAATTATCACAGTATAAGGCCCAATGGGCTTGAACTAAATAGTCTTTTGACAGACTTGCATCAAATGAAAATTGATCAAGTGGTAAGAATCCAATTCTTTTATTTATAGGTTCAAGAATTTCATTAAAATCAAATTTAGGATTTAAACCAGCAAACAAAAATGGACCCCACTCTGAAAGTGGGAATTTGTACAAATTGTCACAATCCCTTGGAAAATTTTTTACTTCTTTAAATTCTGGCATTGATTTAAAATTTCCGTTCAAATCAAATGATCTTCCATGATATGCGCACGTTATGTTTTTAGCCTTACAAGGTCCAAGTGCAAGAATATTTCCCCTGTGTGTACACACATTTGACATACAATTAATTTCACCTTCTTGATTTCTGGTAAGTAAAATTGGTTCAGTTAAGAATCCATCTAAAAGGGTAAGCGGATATACTGAGTTTGTTAACTTTAAAGAAGAATTATCTCCAAGCCATTGCCAAGATTTTAAAAATATATTTTCTTTTACACTGTCAAAAACATCTTGGTTCTTATAAAAAAATGCTGGCAGTGTTTCTGCTCTAGATATATCTTTATGAATTGAAAATTGCATTGAATTCAATTCTTAAAATAAATACCCGAATCGTATGCCTAAATGTGTAGTTCCAAACTTATTGGCTAGACTTGGCTCTATAAAAGGTTGTCCAGCTCCTGAACTGTTTAGAATAAATGGAACGGCTATTTCGAAATAGTTGCTACCAAGACTAAAAGATTCTGTACCATCATTCTCAGTGATTGAATCATAAATATTTTTTTCATTTGTTATGTTGAGCTTGATTCGAGGAATCATATAAAAACTTGCATTGGTTTCTATTTCTTTGTAAATCCCAAGTTCTAAGGAGTAAAATTTTCCATAAAAATCTTGATTAAGAAAATCCAGTGCATTGCTACTATAGTTGGCACTACCATAACGAAAGCCCAATGAAAAATTAACAGGAAGATTCTGTTCAAATATAGTTTGATTTTCATTGACATAGTATGTCAATCCAAAAGAAAAACCCTTGTCTCCTAATTCAGAATTTTCAGTTCTAAAATTATCTATGAAATTAAAACTTTCATCTTCTGAGGGCTCAGGAAGGTCTGAGTCTGCTGGTAGAAAGGAATATGAATCTTTTCTGTCATATAATGAATATCCGTATTCTAAATCGATACCAATAGTACCATTATAAACGTAACCGACACCAATACCATTTCCATAGCTATCACGTAAAAATTTTCCCTCACCAAAAAAATCTACATTCTGGTCATGTTTAAATGAGACAGTAAAGCCTGAAAATCCCTCTGGAATAATATGAGTTTGCGCTGATAAAAAAGTGATAGTTGATACTATTGTTAAGATAAATTTTTTCATAAGAAAAATATAATGAATGAATAAGCCTTTTAGAATTTATTTTTTATTTTTTTCGATGACAGATACTAACCGTTGGTAAATAATTGAAGTTTCTCTTGGAGCGCCAATAAGTATATCTCTAATTATTCCATCTTTGTCCACAATAAAATGGCCTGGAGATACAGGTGTAAAATCATACATAAATGATCTTGAAATTGCTCCTTGCTCATATTTAAATGGTGTACGATCTAAGAAACTTGCAATATCAGATTTTGAATCAAAGCTTAAAGCAAGAAACTGAATTTTGTCATTGCTATATTTTTCAACTAAATCATTTAAATAGGGCATTTCAGCGATGCATGGCCCACAATTAATATACCAAAAATTAATAACTAACATTTTGCCTTTAAAATCAGCAAACGATTTGATAGACCCATCAAGCATATTTAAATCACCTGTAGGAAGAGGTTTATCTTTCCACTGATCATTGATTCTTTTATTAATAACTGCACCTCTGCCACCCGAGCGCATCAATTTATTTTCTTCGACTAAATCAGATATTACGTCATCTGCAATAAACCCTCTTAAATCATCATAATTTTGGAAAAGGATATATTCTGTATTATTATTTTTATCATCGTATCGCCTCAAAGCTTGTACACTTTCTAAGTTTTGTACAACACTATCTTTTTGCGCTTCAGAAAGAAAATTTCCTTGGGCATCCCTAAAAACTATACCATTTGTGATTTGGTTATTAGTCTGACCATCTTGAGAATTAGATGTAGGAATAGTTTTTTTGGTATCTTCTACATTACTGCCCTGGCAAGCAATTAATAATAATAATAATATAATTTGTAATATTTTCATTTTTGTCGACTGAAATATAATTTTAAAATAAATAACATTGAAACAATAATACATAGGACTGAAAACCAAATAAATATCTCTTCAAAATGATTTTTGATCCATAAAGCTGTTCCAGATAATTCTTCTTTATTAATTAAATACATATTACTTTCGCAAACTAAACAATAAGTATGATAAAAACATTTACAATTACAGCAGGAATGATAATTTTTCTAGCAATAGGGACTGCATTTCTTTTAGTTGGATTTACAACCAAAAAATCCGATGAGACTATAAAGAAGTCTAAGTCTATTGCAAGCTTCTATGATTTAAAAGCTACAACCATTGATGGGGAAGAAATTTCATTTAATCAATTTAAAGGGAAAAAAGTATTAATCGTTAATACTGCCTCTAGCTGTGGTTATACTTACCAATACGAAGGGCTCCAGAAACTACATGATATCTATGGTAAAGAGGTTGAGGTTCTTGGTTTCCCTGCAAATGATTTTTTATTTCAAGAAAGAGGTTCTGATTCTGATATAGCTGATTTTTGTGAAAAAAACTATGGTGTAACATTTCAAATGTTTTCAAAGATAACTACTAGAGGTAAAGGACAAAGTCCTGTATACTCTTGGTTAACAAATAAAGATTTAAATGGATGGAACGATAAAAAACCTACTTGGAATTTTTGTAAATATTTAATAGATGAAAATGGTAATCTCGTAGAATTCTTTGATAAATCTGTTAAGCCAATGTCAAAAAAAATTACTGAGCTTCTTTAAGCATACATCATTATTAGGCTTATTGCCATTATAATCATTCCAATCGTAACACCAATAATAGCATCACTTGGCTCTCCATAATCTTTTGCTACAGGTAATAATTCATTCAAAGCAACATATACCATAATTCCCGCACACAAAGCAAAAGAAATACCAAATAACGCTTCATTAAATACGGTTCTAAAAATTAAAAAACCAACTAATGCACCCACAGGCTCAGCAAGTCCTGATAAAAATGAAATATAAAACGCTTTTCTCTTACTTTTTGTTGCGTAATAAATTGGAACTGAAACAGCAATACCTTCTGGAATATTATGGACAGCAATTGCTGTTGCTAAAGTGAAACCAATAGCAGGATCATATACTGTAGCTGTAAAAGTAGCAAATCCTTCCGGAAAATTATGAATCGCTAAAGCTATAGCAGAAAATACCCCAGCCTTAATCAAAGATGATTCATTTTTATCTTCTGATCTTGCAATAAAATCAGCAATAGACTGGTGATCAAATAACTGATCGATTAATAACATAAGCAATAGTCCTACTACAAAACCAGTAACACTAATTAATTTTCCAAAATTTGGTCCGTATATTAATGTTAGAGATTCAAATGATAACTGCATCATTTCCATGAAAGAAACATAAATCATTATTCCGGCAGAAAGACCTAAAGCAATAGCTAGAAATCTTTTATTTGAAGCTTTAGTAAAAAGAGCAATTGCGCTTCCAATTACGGTACTTAGCCCTGCAAAAGTAGCTAAAGCAAAACCTAGATATATATTATTTATTTCCATAATTTATTAAATGTTCAATTTAGCAAAAATTTTGATTTCCGTACTGATAATATTTGCTGCTTCAGAAATTGGTAAAAGAGATTCTTTGCTTGGAGCAATCATTGTTTCACTACCTATGATATCTCTTATAACAATTTCATGGCTATACTTTGAAACAAGAGATGTAGATAAAATTATTTCTTTTTCGTACGGAGTATTTGCAATGATAATGCCTTCATTATCTTTTTTTGTTACTTTACCTTATTTTCTTAAAAGAATTTCATTTATACCAAGTATGTTTCTTTCAATATCCATCATGATAGTATTATATTTTACTTTAAGCATGTTATACAAAAAGATTGGAGTAGATATCTAGATGAAAACTTTATTGTTATTATTTATAATTTTTGCAAGTTTTATGAAAGGAGCTGATACTATGAAAACAGTTGAATCTGTAGATTTAGAAAAATTTATGGGAAAATGGTTTGTAATTGCACTTGTTCCTAATATGATCGAAAAAGGGGCAACAAATTCGTCAGATACATATTTATTGAATAGTGATGGAACAATTGATATTACGTATGATGCAATAAAAGATGGAAAGAAAAGACAAATTAAACAAAAAGGTACTGTTGTTAACAAAGTTTCTAATGCTGATTGGACTATCCAAATGAGGAGCCCTTTTATTCCCTTCATGAAGTTTCCTTTCAAAATAGTATATCTTGATGAAAATTATGAATATATGGCAGTAGGCTATCCCAAAAATACCATGGGATGGATTATGGGGCGATCTTCAGAGGTAACGGAAGAAAATTATCAGAAAATTATGGATGCTTTAACTGAATTAGGCTATTCTTCAGATCAATTTGAATTTGTTAAACACGATTAAAATTATCTATAAACTCTACATTAATCTTTTTTTGGAACTGGATCATATCCTTTTCCCCCCCAAGGATTACATTTAATTATTCTTTTAACGGACAAAAATGCTCCCTTAAATAATCCCCATTTCCTTAAGGCTTCAATACTGTATTCTGAGCATGTTGGTTGATAGCGGCAATTTGATCCTAGCAAAGGAGAAATTAGGCTTTGATAAAATTTGATCAATATAATGAAAGGGAAAATTAAAAATCTATTCATCTTTATTAAAATCTTTATAGAGCATGCTTGTTTGAATATCTTTATTTCCTTGATATTTTCCACTTGTATAAGGGTCTACATGTCCTTCAACAGAATGATAAAAAATCTGACAAATTTCTACAGATGGATAAATTTTAATTGGCTGAACACAGAAAATTTCTAATGTCCAATATCCTTTAAACCCAACATCTCCAAATCCAGCAGTAACGTGAACAAAAAGACCTAACCTTCCAATTGAAGATCTGCCTTCAAGCATTGGAACAAGATTGTGTGTTTCAGTATATTCAACTGTTCTTCCTAAATATAATTTTCTACTCTCAAGCAATAATCCTTCTTCCGGAATAATAATTTTTGATGCACTATTATCTTCTTTCATATCCAAAGGAAGGTTGTCATATACCATTAATTCATTGTGTAATCTTAGGTTGTAGCTATTTGGGTTAACCTGTTCCTCCCTAAAAGGATTAATAATTATATCCTCATCTTTTCTTTTTAAAATTTCTTTTCCTGATAAAATCATAATATGTGAGGTTATATAATTTTTTTTAGGTTACAAAGTATTTTTTGTATCTTCCATTATGGATTTCTTATCATGGTGGCAAACTCTTCCTTCCAAAATGGAGCCAATTCTTGTATCAATTGGACCTATTACAATTTATTGGTATTCTACAATGTACTTGGTTGCATTTGGGGTTGTATATCTTTTATGTAGTCGACAAATCAAAAATAATTCATTTAATAAGATAAATCTTGATCAATTTGAAGATTTACTTTCTTGGTGTTTCATTGGACTACTTATAGGTGCAAGATTTGGTTATGTATTCTTTTATAATTTTGAATATTATTTTTCAAATCCCTTAGAAATTCTTTTACCATTTAAATATTATAACGGGAGTTGGATTTTTACTGGCATTGCTGGAATGTCATACCATGGTGGTGTTTTAGGAGTAGTTACAGCCATATGGCTTTTTAGTCGAAAAGTAAATCTCCATTTTTTTGTTTTAGCTGACTTTTTAACAGCAGCAATTCCATTAGGATATTTTTTTGGAAGAATAGGTAATTTTATAAATGGAGAATTATTTGGGAGAACTACTGAATCATCAATTGGAATGTACTTTCCTAATGCAAGAGACCAACTACTTAGGCATCCGTCACAATTATATGAAGCTTTATTTGAGGGGATTATTCTATATTTTATTATTCAATCTTTTAATAAGCATCGCAAACTAGGATTTAATAGTGGGCTATACGTATTTGGGTATGGTTTTTTCCGTTTTTGCATTGAATACTTTAGAGAGCCAGACGCTCATTTAGGACTTATATTTTTTAATTTGAGTATGGGACAGCTATTATGTATTGCAATGATGTTAAGTGGCTTTTTTATTTGGTATGTTGGTCATAAAGAAAGTATCAAAGCTCAAACTTAAAAGCTGGATCGTTAATTGTCATTGTAGCTGACTGAACGTTACTTTGCCCATAAATATTCATAATATTCTGCTGTTTTTCATACATGTCCATGAAAATTGTGTTTAAAATAGCGACGGTAGTTGGCGACTTAAATTTTTTAATTTCTAAAAAAAACAATGTAAAGTCTCCATCAACTTTTTTCCCAATGTACTCCCAATAATGATCTTGTATAATAAAATTATCGGAAAGATAATCAATTAGAAAATCATCAATTTCACTATTTTCTTTAATTGAGCCTAAATTTGCTAAATTAAAATCTGCTTCTTTCAATAAAGATTCAACATCATGAGAGAATGTCTGGATTGTAACTTCTAAATTATTTTGATTTTTACTCAAACGAACCTCAGTAGTTGTCAAAAAAAACTGATGACTAAACACAATTGTGTTTAGTAAAATTATTTTAAAAAATAATTTATACATCTTTCAAATCAGAAATTATTTATTTGCCTTCTCGTTGCTTTGCTCTTTGCATTGGATTTGAGCCACCATACCATGATGTGCTATCGTACTTATAAATGTCAAATAAAGTTGGTTCATTTTTCGGTGGCCAATGATTATTATCTCTGAATGTATCTGCAGTTTCTCTAAATGGATCTAACATAAAACTTACTACCTTCTTTTCAGTCTTAAATACTTTTGAAACTTCAGGCCTATTAAATCTCCAGATTTCTACCGGTATTCTAACTACATCAGTTGAACCATCTACAAATGTCATTTCAATAATTAATGGCATTACAAGTCCACCAATGTTTTTGAATTTAATTTTATAAAAATGGTCATCTCTTTTTGCTAGCTTTATTTCGTTGTCAGATAGTTCATCCATCAATTCTTCATATTGACTTTTACCACTCATTTTTTCCATGATTTTGGCTTTTACTTCATCTGAAAGATCAGCTTCATTAAGCATAGTCTCGTATTCTCTACGTTGGCTAGCATCTGTAATATCTGCAAACTCATCATATGAATCATAAAAATCTTTTGTCTTTGGATCTTTATCTGTTACTGTTTGTTTAATATCTATCTCATCTAGCATTGCAGCATAATATTTTTTGCCTTCTTTATCTTTCTTTTCAGCTGCTCTTTTATTTTTTGGATCAAGCTCTAATTGAAACCACTCAACTTCTTCAATTGATAAATCTACGTGGTCATTTGTAAAGAACCATCCTCTCCAAAACCAATCTAAATCCACACCAGATGCATTTTCCATTATTCTAAAAAAATCTGAAGGCGTAGGGTGTTTAAACATCCATGTTTTAGAATATTCTTTAAATGCAAAATCAAATAGTTCTCTTCCCATTATGGTATCTCTAAGGATATTTAATGCTACCGTAGGTTTTCCATAGGCATTTGCACCAAACTGATAGATTGATTCAGAATTTGTCATGATAGGCATTATATTTGACTTATTTCCTCTCATATATCGAACAATATAATCTTGATTATTTCTGGGATGGAATAACTCAGAATCCCAAGCTCTTCCAGCTAAATCATCCATAAAGGAGTTAAGCCCTTCATCCATCCATGTCCACTGTCTTTCATCTGAATTCACAATCATCGGGAACCAAAAGTGTCCTACCTCGTGTATGATTACTCCAATCAAACCCCTTTTTGTTCTTTCGGAATAGGTACCATCATCCTCCGGACGATAACCATTAAATGTAACCATTGGATATTCCATTCCCATTCGATCAATGTGCGCTGAAATAGCGACGGGGTATGGATAATCAAATGTATAATTTGAATAAAATTCAACCGTATGGGCTACTGCTTTTGTTGAATATTGTCCCCACAAAGGATTGGCTTCGTTAGGATAATAAGACATAGCCATAACCGTATTATCTCCTACTTTTACTCCCATAGCATCCCAAATGTATCTTCGAGAAGCAGCAAATGCATAATCTCTTACATTTTCTGCTTTAAAATGCCATGTTTTTTGTCTGGCAGTTTTGGTTTGAAGATTTTCTAGTGCTTCATCTACCGTAACAATTAAAACAGGTTCTTTAGATTTCTCTGCTTTTTTAAGTCTTTTGATTTGTTCTTCAGATAAAACTTCATCAGCATTCTGTAATGCACCAGTCGCTCCAACAATAAAATCTTCGGGTACTGTAATTTTTACATCATAATCTCCAAAAATTAATGTGAATTCTCCTCGACCTAAAAATTGCTTGTTTTGCCAACCATACACATCATTGTACATACACATTCTTGGAAAAAATTGTGCAATAGTATAAATATAGTTGTCATCCTCTTCAAAATGTTCATATCCAGATCTTCCTCCATCTCGAATATGGTCATTGATATTATACCACCATTTTATTTTGTAGGTGTAGGTTTCTCCAGGTTGAATTGGTTCCGGAACATCGATACGCATCATTGTTTTATTAATAGTGTATGGAACATTTTTATTTTTTTCATCTTTCACATACATAATTTTGAAACCGCCATCAAAATCACGATAAAAGTTTTCTAATGTTCTTGAGGAAACCGTATTTCCTATTACCATTTTTTCATTGCCACGCTGTGCAGATAAGTCTCCTGTGGACTGAATTTTATATGAGTCTGAATCTAAGGCCCTGACATTTTGCGTAAGCTCCATCCACAAATAGTTTAAAGCATCTGGTGAGTTATTATAAAATGTCACCGTTTCTTCTCCATAAAGCCTTTGTTTATTGTCGTCAATTCTAAGCTTCATGTCATAATCAGCCCTTACTTGCCAATATTCGTGACCAGGATATCCTGCTGCTGTACGATAAGTATTTGGGGTGGTTATATCCTCATTTAGTTGCTTAAAGCGATCTAAATTAATTTGGTATGAATTAAAATGTTTATTTTCTTCTAATTCAACTCCATCTTGGGCAAAAATAAAAGAAAATAGAAAAATAATTGTGACGATTCTGTTTAACATAAATATATCTCCTAAAATTGATTGAATTAACAATGTAATAATCAAATAATGATGTTGTAAATAAAAAAAAGATGTTATCTTTAAACTGTTAAGGAGAAGTTATGATAAAAAAAATACTTTTTATACAAAATCGAACAGGTATTAAGCGTTCAAATTTCTTTGATCATTGGGAAAATATTCACGCCCCCCATATGGTAAAAGTATTAAAACCATTAAAATATGTTCTAACTTTTTTTGAGGAAGATATCGAAAATGGATGTTGTGGCATGGCTGAGTTATGGTATAATACCGAAGCTGAATATCATGATGCAATGGAACGCAGAAAAACGGAATACGGTTCTTCTGATAATTGGCATGATGTATCAAAAGCATGGCCTGACCCTGATCGTTACGAGTATACAGGTAAAGAAATTAAAATAGTAGATAACACATAGAAGGATGTCAACTAAAAAGCTCTACCTCATTGGCATGATGGGTTTTTTCATTTTTTATGTCAGCCTTTTTTTAAGGCAACCTCAAATATCATTTCAACAAGGAGATATTTTTTTTCAAGATCTTGATTGTGGTCCGCCATGCGAAGCAATTGAAGCGGTTACTCAAGGATACAAAGGCTCTCAACTATCTCACTGTGCAATTGTAACTGCTGTTGGTCCATCTTATGAAGAAATTATTCTTACAGAAGCTATTGGTGATAGTGTAGTTGAAACTTCTTTAGAGCAATTTTTAAATCGTAGCGATAAAGTGATTGTTGGTCGTTTAAAAAATGAGTATCAATACATGATAAATGCTGCTATAAATCATATATCTAGTAACCTACTTGGTAAAAAATATGATTATATTTTTGATATAACAGATGATACATATTATTGCTCTGAAATTATTTATGAAGGTTTAAAAATAGCTGATGATTCACAAAAAATTCTTGCTTTAAATCCGATGACATTCAATGAACCTGGAACAAATGAACCATTTAGACATTGGGTAGATTACTATAATAAGTTAAACCATCCAATCCCTGAAGGTGAATTGGGATTGAACCCAGGAGGAATGTCTCTTTCAGAAGGAATTGATATTGTATATGTATTTGAAAAGCCCTCAGGTTTTAGTCAATAAGAAATTATAATTTTTCTACCGTGGTTAAATACAGGCATTCTTCACAATTTGAGTCGTTATATTTTGGTATCTCGTCTTTTTGAAGACACTTATACATGTCTTTAATCATTGGACTAATCCACTTCGTATCTAATTCAAATGGTACAAGAGTTCTTCTAAAGTGCATTTGTCTTCCTAGGTGCGGCCTTGAAGCTTCTCCATTATAGTACATTAGATATCCTGAATTAGATACGTCAAACCCATTTTTTTGCAATAGCCAACTATAAATTTCTAATTGCCTCTTATATGACTCCCCATTATTATAAACATTTGCAGATGAAAGAATGTCTGCAGCTTTAGCAGTAGCTTTAAAATCTATGACAACTAATTTACCATCATTATCAACCATAATGTCATCTACTCCTCCATAAAGAAGAAAATCATGCTCCTTATCATGATATTGAATGCCTGTAAATGCGTTTTGCCATTTTTCAATATTCTCATGAATAAAAGGTTTAATATCTAAGCCATTTTCAATAAAAATCCCATGCGGCCTATCTTTCAAACGACAAATATCCATTTCTTTCTTTAGCAAAGCATCTACTGCGCTATTAATTGCCCAACCAGGCATTGGAGGTTTTCTTAGTCCAATTTTCACTTCTTTATAAAAACACGTAGGACAATTAAAGAAAAGTTCAATTTTTGATCGACTAATTTTGAATGTTTTTTCTGGATTATAGCGCCAGTTTTTTCCAACTATTGGGTTGTATCCATATCCCATATATTATTCTACTTCTAATGGATCAAAATCACCTGACCACGCTAAACACTTTTGATTATCTTTAGCAATCTTGGATATTTTTTTGATGTCTTCTCTTGAAATTTCAAAATGATTTAACTCTAAATTTTCTTTCAATCGATCATACTTGACTGACTTTGGCAATACTGGGTACCCTAATTGAATTGCCCATTTTAAAAATAATTGGGGAACAGTTACATTATAATTATCTGCTATATCTTGACATGGCATGGAACCGGATTTCATATCTTCTGGTTTTCCATTCCATCTTGAGCCTTCTCTCCAATTTGGTATTGGTGCTAGAGTTGAGTAAGCAATAGGTAAAATTTCATGTTTATCCATGTATTGTGCTAATTCAGTTGGTATAACATGCCAAGGATGAATTTCAATTTGATTAGCCGATGGCATTTCAATTCCTGATTCTTCAATTTCTTGAATGTGATGTACATTATAATTAGAAACTCCAACGTGCTTAACTTTACCTTGTTTTTTTAACTCTACCATAGCTTCCCAAAGTTCTAATCTATTATCTTTTGCAAATGGATTATGAATTAAGTATAAATCAATTTCGTCAAGTTGTAATGATTTTAAACTCTGTTCGCAGGCTTTAATAGCGCCATCAAATGTTTGATAAGGTTCATCCTGCTTAGACATTCCAGGCCACATTTTAGTTGTAATATATATATCATCTCTTTGTACGGATAAAGATTTTAAAGCATTGCCAACACCTTCTTCATTGCGATAAATTTCAGCTGTATCAATATGTTTATAACCTAAATTAATAGCATCTTTAGTAATTAGTTCTGCTTGTTCATTAGGTATTAGCCAAGTTCCGAGCCCAATCATTGGAATATTAATTTTATTCATTATGGTAGTATACGGGTTTTTTTCAGAAATATTCCATCTTTTTTGTAAGGTAGTATTTCCTTTGATGTGCAGTGGTTCATATGGACACATTCTACAACCATTTCCACAACACTTTTTCTGACTAATTAAAAATTGTGAAGATAACATAAAGGAAGGAATATAGGGAAATTATTTTCTATAAACTAATTTGAAAAATTAAGGTAATGCAAAGTTAAAGCTTTTTCATCTTTTGAAGCATAATTTTCATGCCAGTTTTTTAATCTTGGAGCCATTTGAGATTGAGCATAATAGGGGAAAAAAGTAAAAAGTAAAATATACGTTAAATAACCTGAAGGCAGAACAACTCCAGTATTGTCGCATGGATTTAGTTCCCAAAATTCTTTTTGCGCATGTACATGATGGTCTGAATGTCTCGTTAAATTATATGTCAAATAACTTGTCATTCTATTATTTGAATTCCATGAATGATGATACTGAACAGGCCTTCCTTTTATACGAACCAATCCATAGTGTTCAATAAAATTTGTAAGTTGAAATACATAGTTCGCGACTATTCCTAAAAAAATATAAATTAACATAGCTTGCCAACTGAAAAAATAACCTACTAACGCAAAAATAATAAAGGTTCTGATATATCCGTTCAAAATTCTATTATGAAATGAAAAAATGTAATGCTTTCTTCTTTTTAATTGTTTGGTTTCAATCGCCCATGCATGTACATGTTCTTTAAAAAAAGCTTTTACGGCAAAACTAATTGGATTTTCTCCATAAGACGCTGTAACTGGATCTTCCTGAACAATACCAATATTTTTATGATGTCCGTAAACATGCTCGATTGCAAAAGCAGGGTTCCAAGCAGTAGCTAATGCCCAATTTCCAACCTCGCAATCAAATTTTTTACTAGTACGGTGCACAAGCTCATGACCAATATTGATTAGGCTCAAAGCCATTTGTAGTCCTAAGATTGGTATATACATTAAATAATACCACTCAAACATATTAGTTACTTTATCAAGGTATAAATAAAGTACAATCAAAAATAGAGGTACATTTATAAAAAGGGAAAAATCGAGCAAGAATGGTAATCTATAGTTTGGTGTAGATATATCATCTCCAAAAAATAGTTCTCCAAAAATAATTGAAAAAACTACGATTAGAGATAATGATAACCCAATCCAACCATCAATAATTAATGAAAATCCCATTAAACAAAGAAAAAAAGGGTTTAAAAAAAATTTAAAATAAGATCCCATTTAAAAAATTAAGCAATTTATTCAACAATTTCAATCCAACCACTAATCCACTTCGAATAATCTTTAAGATCTTCAAAAGAAACTTCAATTCTAGTTTTTTTGGCACAAACTGAAAACATTTCAACTTTTTGTTTTTTTTTGAAAATATTAATGACCTCGTAATGGCGCCAATTTTTGATTTTTTTTACTGCAGTCCATTTTGAATTTTCTAAGTGTTTCATGGTATTTTAATTTTTGTTAAAAGTATAAAAATAAAGTCTATACATTTTTATGACTTGTATTTATCTGTAATTGAAATTTCTTCTACTCTTCCTTCAAAAATACCATTATAAATAGCGTCAGCCATCCACTCTTTCTCAGTTTCAACCTCTTCAAATGAGATCTTTTTCCACCAATATCTTTTTATTGGATTCCATCGATACTTTCTAGCTTTCAAAAAATCTTTTGTTTCGAACGGACTATTAAGGGCGGCAATTATATAACTTGGAAAGGATGCATTTTCTATTAACTCCATTGATGCTTTACTTGCTCCTTCTACATCATATGTTACCAGGTGAATAAGCGCATCTACATCAGACATTGCTCGATGTGATTCATAATAAAATCCATGCCAGATACATAAAATTTCTTGGCCTCTTGCTCCAAATCCTCTTGCAGGCCAATTAATGTCATTAACTGAACAAACCCATATTTTTTCTTGAGAAATTGGTAGATAACGATCCATAAATGCACGATCAAAACTTGCATTATGAGCAACGATTATATCGGCAGTGTTTATTAATTTAGCTACTGCTTCCCAATCTAAGGAGTGGCCAGCAACATCTTCATTGGTAATGCCTGTGACTCTTGTAATTTCTGCTTCAATATTTTCTTCAGGATCATTAAATGACTGATATTTGTCCATAATACCCAATAATGCTCCATTATTCTTATCAATTGCAGTAAGTTTACCAGCAAATTCAATAATTTTGCATCTTTCTTTATTTAACCCTGTTGTTTCAAGATCAAGAAAGCATATTTTTACAGCGTTATCATTATTATAATTCTCAGGAAGGTTGTTAAAACTTTCTCCATTGAACTTATAAAGCTCAATCTTATGATCAGTACCAATGGTTTTTTTTAAGAATGCCATTATATAATCTACAGATATTTTTGATTTGTTGGAATTACAGGATGAATATGGGTATTATAATTTAACCTATGGCTGTTTTACCTTTTTCGCCAGTTCTAATACGAATGCACTCTTCTATGGGAAGAATAAATATTTTTCCTCTTCCTTTTTCTTCATATTTATTGGCAACATTACAAATTGCTTCAACAGCAGAATCAACGTAATCATTGTTGACTGCAATCTCCAACCTAACTTTTTTAAGCAAGGTTATCTCATGAGCAATACCTCTATAAACCTCATGAATAGGTATTTCTTTTCCTTGCCCTAGCGCATTGGAAACTGTGAATTTATAGATCTTTTTTTTCAGTAATTCTTCTTTAATCTCTGGAAGTTCTTCCGGCTGTACAATTGCAATAATTAGTTTCATTTTTTCTCCTTTATTCTACCGTAAAAATTTGAAATCCTGAATATGATTCCATTTCATGTTCAGCAATATCTAAACCTAGTATTTCTTCTTCTTCGCTTACTCTAACACCCAATAAAACTTTTATTAAGTAAAAAATAGTAAATGCTGATATTGAACTAAATAATCCATATGCAACAACTCCTTTTAGCTGAGTAAAAAAAGAAAAATCACTGGAAAATAATCCTACAGCTAGTGTCCCCCATACTCCACAAACTAAATGAACAGATATTGCACCAACAGGATCATCAATTTTTATTTTATCAAAAAATATGATTGAAAAAACAACAAGAGACCCAGAAATCAATCCAATATAAATCGCGTTCGTTGGTGATATAATATCAGCCCCTGCAGTTATTCCTACTAATCCAGCTAAAGAGCCATTTAGTATCATTGATAAATCGTTTGTCTTTAAATAAAAAACAGATGTTAGCATTGATCCAAGTATTCCAGCTGCAGCGGATAAAGAAGTAGTAACAAAAACATGTGATACTAATCCAGGATCTGCAGAAAGAACAGAACCTCCATTAAAACCATACCAACCAAACCATAGCAAGAAAACACCAATAGCTGCTAAGGGCATATTATGTCCCATAATAGGTCTTATTCCACCTTTTGTATATTTACCTATTCTGGGACCAAGCATAAATGCACACACTAAAGCTGCCCAACCGCCAACACTGTGTACAAGTGTTGATCCAGCAAAATCATAAAAACCTAATTGATCCAAGAAACCACCACCCCATTTCCACGAACCAGCAATTGGGTAAATAAAAGCAACGTAAATAAGCGAAAAAAGTAAAAAAGAATTTAGCTTAATTCGTTCAGCAACGGCTCCTGAAACAATTGTTGCAGCAGTTGCAGCAAACATTGCTTGAAAAATAAAATCAGTATAATACGTATATTTTCCATTCGCGTAAGCAATTAGCCCTGCATCTCCATCCGGCAGATTAAGTCCCCATCCAGCAAAACCAAAAAATTGGCCTAAAGAAAATTCCCCCGGATACATCAGATTAAATCCACAAAGTGCATAGGTCAATAGTCCAATTGAAATAATACTAACGTTTTTAAATAAAATATTTACTGTATTTTTTGTGCGAGTTAGACCTGTTTCTAACGCAGAGAAACCAAGATGCATTATGAAAACTAATATTGTTGCCACTAGCATCCATAAATTATTTACTGTAAAAAGTTCTAATGAATTCACTAAAATCCCCCTTTTTTAGTTTTTGCTGAACAAAATTACATAAAAATTAGGTATATATCTTAAAAAAAATTAATAATTAAGCTTTTTTTCTATGTAGACCTTACATATTAATGTTTTTGATGATTGAAGCTTTATATTATGAAATTTTTTGACAACTATAAGAAAAAAATTTGAAGTCGGGATAGCAGGATTTGAACCTGCGACCCCCTCGTCCCAAACGAGGTGCGCTAACCGGACTACGCTATATCCCGAAAATTATATGGGTGACTGATCGGACTCGAACCGACGACCAATCGGACCACAACCGATGGCTCTACCAACTGAGCTACAGTCACCATAAGGCTTAATCAATTTAAGCA
>MDTB01182102.1_pt1 | contig 16538 bp, 15 predicted proteins | sample 811161 | NCBI WGS metagenome assembly MDTB01 (sample SAMN05326650, study PRJNA326480) | marine metagenome | isolation source: seawater | place: Mediterranean Sea | collected 2009 | reverse complement strand
CGACTAACCGAAAAGTATCGATTGGCGGAGAGAGGGAGATTCGAACTCCCGGAGGAGTTGCCCCCTCGCTGGTTTTCAAGACCAGTGCATTAGACCACTCTGCCACCTCTCCTAACGAGAAATATTTTATCAGACTAAGTTTTAAAACTTAAATTAATTATAAAAATAATAAGATTTTGTTTTTTTGAGTTTTTCATCTACAAAAAAAAGTTGTACACTAACAAATAACACACAATTGTTTTTTATAGATTCATATTTAAACTATGACGACTAAAACCTTTCATACAATTATTGTTGGCGGTGGATGCTTAGGGACAGCCAGTGCAATATCAATAGCTCGAAAAATTAAAAAAAATGGTGGCGATCCAAATTCTGTTTGTTTAGTTGAAAAGATGGTTTTAGGTGGAGGGTTAACTGCCAGACATTCAGGGATTGTGAGAGTTGCTAATGCTGACCCAAGTGCTGCACAACTTGCAAAAATTTCAAGTGACATGTGGCTAAACATTGAAAATATTTGGGATGCTGAATTGGAAGCTGACCGTTATGGTGCTGTGTGGATTGCAAAAAAAGACTCCACCAAAGGTAATAAAAAATGGGACCTTCTTGAACAACAACTAAAATCGTCTAATATTAGATTCAATTCCATTGATTATGATAAGGCCCGTGAACTTCTTCCGAGTTTTATTAATTTAAATCACGATGAAACTTTTTATCATGAACCAGATGCTTTGCAATACGACCCAGCGGATGTAAGAAAAGCTCTATATGAAGCCGTTCGAAGATCTCAAATAACTTTAGAGGAAAAAACCGAAGTATTGAGTTTCCGCAGAAATTCATCTGGTAGCATTACCGAAGTTGTAACTTCCTCTGGTGTCTTAAAATGTAAGCATATTATCAATGCGGCGGGGGCCTGGAGCCCTGCCATATTCGCAAAAGTTGGGTTATCAATTCCGGTCAGCGTTGAACCGGTGTATGTTGTTAATTGGTTAACCAGTCTTGCTGAAAAAAAAGTAGCAATGCCGATTATTGCCGACTACGTTAACAGGGCATATTTCAGAAGTTGGAGGGATGGAGAAATTCACATGCACCAACCTAGGAAAAGAGCTGTCCAGCAAACTAGTACGGCCTTTGCGGAAAATCCATTAGCAGTTCTTGGTGCTGACTTCATCAATGACCCATCTAATCAAGCTATAGGATATTCTCAGAATAGGGTATACGAGGATATTGCCAAACAAAGATTTGGAAATGTCAAACAAACAATTTTTTCCTCTGGTTATAGATCTTTTTTTGATATTACTCCTGATTTAAGATTTATCCTTGGACCGGATCCTAAAATACCTAATTTATTCCATTGTTTAGGTTCTGGACAGGCCTTCAAATATGCACCGGCTTTCGGAGAAATGATGTCCGAGTTTGTATTTGACGGTGGTCCACTCAGCAAACTAGGAGAGAATTTTTTAATTAATAGATTTAGTTCCGACTTCATGGAAAATTTTTGGAAAAGAGTTTCGGGTGGTTCACACAGTCTGGAGACTGAGGGTGCATCTTTGTAAAATAAGTTTGTTACTTCAAGTCAATATTGAGTATAATTTATTGATTAAATTACATTCGTGAAAAATGAATCGATACAATTCAATCATCCTAATCATTTCTACCTGTGTCTTGTTCGGATGCACATCTTTTCCTCTTCCAAAAATTGATCCATTTGTTGTCTCCCCAATAGAAACTGGACCGAACCAGTATTTAGTAGTTGCTAGAGCCACTGACTATGCTGGAGGGGAACCAATAATTAGGCAAGTAGCTCTGAGTAAGGCTAAAAAATATTGCTCAAGAAAAAATAATAATTTACAGGTTATAGAAATTCAAAATGGCAGATGGTCAAGTGGAGCCACGATAGATGTTTATTTTAAATGTCTAACAAATCTTGAGAGGGACATTATTTTCTCTGAATCAGTATCAAGTAGGTATTCTGTTCCGAGAAAAAATGTTGAAATTTACAAACCAGAGTTAGTCAAAGGACTTGAAGGCGAGTGGTTTAAATACGCTGAAACAGCTTCTGAAGATTATTATCTTTTATCAAATATTTATAAAACTAATGATGAAACAAAAGAGGTATGGGTGCTTTATGATTTGAAAAAGTCCAGTAAATATGGCAGTGGTTCTATTAAAGTTCTTTACGAACACCAATGTTCTAATGACTTAATAGAGGGTAAAACTAGAGCACTCAAATCAGTTTCATATGACGGTCCTATGGGGCACGGGAATGTTATGCAAGCAATACATTCAACTGAAAAGTGGCGTTACATCAAGCCGTATACAATGAGCGATGAAAGACAAAATATTGTTTGTAAATAATAAATTCACCTCCTCTCACCCAGCAAAGCGTCGTGCCTGATTATTACTGCCTTAGCTCCAAGTAATTTATAAATTTGTACCAACAACAATCCTTGTTCTCGAACTTTATCTCTCGAATCTTGAATTTCTTGAGAATATGATCTAATTATGAAGTTAACAAAACCACAAAACACTAAGGAAATAATTAGTAAATGAATTTTTCTGTTCATATATTTTTAATTTGACTCTTTTTTTTCAGACTTCTTTTTCTGTTTGCCAGCCTCATTTTCTTTAATTTTCTTTATAGACGTTTCTTTAGTGTCCTTTAAAATCAAATCGACTATTTTTTTTACCTTTTCGGTCTCTGACCTTATAGTTTTTTCTCTTGTTAAGTTTTTTTCTCTTGTTTCTTCATAACTTTTATTACTATCTATTTTTGGTTCATTCTCTGCCATAATCTTGGGGTCTACTCCAATTAGGTTTATAGTTACCACTTATATATCTTAAAAGCCAAAAACTCATACTAATGGTTTTAGCATCACTTATAGCATTTTTCTCTATCATTTCAATAAATTCATTAATTTTCAACTTTAATAAATCAATACACTCACCATCATCTGTTCTTGGGGATTGTTTTTTATTTAAAAATCTTGCCATAAACAAAAAAATAACTTCTGTTGAATAGGAAGAAACGGGATGGAATTCTCCTAAAAAATCCCACTCATCAGCTTCATATCCAGTTTCTTCAAGTAACTCTCTCTGGGCGGTTACAATAGGTAATTCATCTTTTTCTATCTTTCCAGCTGGAAATTCTAAAAAGCTCCTGTTTAAAGGATACCTCCATTGTCTTTCAACCAATAACGTAGATTTGTCTAATAAAGGTAGTATGGCTACTGCTCCTGGGTGAACAACATATTCTCTTGGCGATTTAAATCCGTCCGCAGAAATAACCTCATCGTTATATATTTTAAGAAAGCTACCTCGGTGAATACATTTACCAAAGAGTCGTTTTTCATCAAGGTGAGCACAAACCTCATTTTTTAACATATTAGGACGAGGATCTTTAATCATTAAAAGTTCAAATTGTTATGGAATTATTGATAGCGTAGAAACAAACTGACATTAATTGGCCAGGAATCAAACCAAGAAAAATAATTGCCAGCCCATTAATTGTTAACAAAAGTTTAGGAGTTAATGCCGAATTATTACTTCCTGATATGGATTTTTCTCGTTTAGCCTCTTTATCGAAAACAATGATCTTTATGATTCTTAAATAATAAAAAGCACCTACTACAGAGGACAAAACAATTAAAATTGCAACAACATAAAAGTTGTTGGAAATCAATGATTCTAGAATAACGAATTTGGCATAAAATCCTACTGTAGGTGGAACTCCTGCCATGGAAAACATAAATACTACCATAGACCATGCAGCAATCGGGTTTCTGTTAACTAAACCTTTTAAATCATCAATCTGATCTTTATCTTTCTTATCTCTACTAATAAATAGTAAGACACCAAAAACTCCTAAAACAGTAACAGTATATGTCAAAACATAAAAAACTGCGGAGGAGTAAGATTCCAAAGATTTATTAAAATCTTCCTGTAAAAATCCAGTTCCAAAGCCTAAAAGGATAAAACCTACATGGCTGATTGTTGAGTAAGCTAACATTCTTTTAATATTTGACTGGGCAACAGCAACAAAATTTCCTAAAATGACGGAAAATACACCCATTAATAAAATCATTTTTTCCCAATGAACGGCTAAATCTGGTAACCCTTCAATAAGCAGTCTAATCAATAGAGCTATAGCAGCGATTTTTGGTGCAGACCCCAATAAAACTACTGCAGAAAAAGAAGAACCTTGATAAACGTCTGGAACCCACATGTGAAAAGGAACAGCCCCAAATTTAAAACCAATTCCGGCAAGTAAAAAAACTAAACCAAAAACAAGAACTAGACTGTTGCTGTTTTCAGATGCTATCTGATCAGAGACTGTAATCAGATCAAGAGATCCTGTAGCACCATAAATCATTGAAATCCCATACAGCATAAATCCAGAGGCAAGGGCTGCAAGTACGAAATATTTCATTGCTGCCTCAGAGGAAATATTATTATCTCTCCTTAAAGCAACTACTGAAATAAGAGCAAGAGATAAGAGTTCAATACCCAAATAAATCAACAAAAGGTGATATGCAGAAATGATAATGAACTGGCCTAATAAAGCAAATAGGGCAATCAAATTAAATTCAACAATTGGAATACCAACAATCTTTAAATATTGGTTTGAATAAATAAAAATTAATGCTACAAGAATTGCTGAAAATCCTTTAAAAAGATGAGCAATTGGGTCATTTATGTACATGCCATTCATCGCAAACTCAACTTCAGCGTTTTGAATTGATAATAATAGACCGATCCCCAATGCAAAAATACCACAGCACAAGACGAAATTTAATATTTTTATTTGAGCAGGTTTTAAAATCAAACTGAGTAATAAATAAATTATCAGTAAAGAAAATAATGCTAACTCCGGTACTATTAAATTAATATTTAAACTAGCAAAAGTATTCATTTTGAAATCCCAGACAAGATATTTGAAAACTTATCATTTACCTTATCTATATCAACAAGATTTTCTTTAGGAAAATCTTTACCATATTCCAGCTGGTCAATTAACCTGTTAATTGATATGTCCATTTTGTTAGTTAAAATCCCAGGCTTTATTCCAATAATCAAAACAAACAAAGCAAGAATAACCATCAAAAAAAACTCTCTAAAATTTAAATCAGATAGGTTAGCGACATTTTCATTTTTAATTTCTCCAAAAATTACTCTCTTAACTAGCCACAACGAGTAGGCTGCTCCAAGTATTAAAGTCAAAGCTGATAGAAAACCTAACCAAAAATTAGTTTCTAGTGCAGCTAAGATTACAAAAAACTCTCCAACAAAACCACTGGTTCCAGGTAAACCAGCATTTGACATAGCGAAAAAAACAAAAAAAACAGCAAAAATCGGCATCTTATTAGCAACCCCGCCATAGTCAGAAATCTCTCTTGAATGCATCCTGTCATACAATACACCAATACAAAAAAACATAGCTCCTGAAATAAAACCATGTGAAATCATTTGAACAATACCACCATTTATTCCTAAGTTAGAGAACAAGAAAAACCCCAAAGAAACAAAACCCATGTGAGCCACAGATGAATAAGCAACAAGTTTTTTCATGTCAGACTGAACTAAAGCTACTAGGCCAATATAAATTACTGCTACGAGAGAAATACCAATAATGATTGGGGAAAGCAACTGAGATGCATCTGGAGTAATAGGTAATGAAAAACGCAAGAAACCATACCCTCCAAGTTTTAACATAATGGCAGCCAAAACGATTGAACCACCTGTAGGAGCCTCGACGTGGGCATCAGGAAGCCATGTATGAACAGGCCACATAGGAATTTTGACTGCAAACGCAAGAAAAAATGCCAAGAATAAATAAACTTGAACGCTCAAACTCAGAGGAAGTATATGCCAATCAAGTATAGAAAAAGAATCAGAATCAATATACAAATAAATAATAGCTAGTAAGGCCAAAACTGAACCTAAAAATGTGTAAAGAAAAAACTTAAAGGCTGCATATACTCTTTTAGGTCCACCCCAAATGCCAATGATTATATACATTGGTATCAACGTGGCTTCGAAAAATAAATAAAAAAGGAGACCGTCTAATGCAGAAAAAACACCAATCATTAAACCAGAAAGTATTAAAAAACTTCCCATGTAAAGAGAAACTTTATCTTTAATTACCTCCCAACCAGCTAGGATAACGATGACAGTCATAAATGCAGTTAATGGAAGAAACCATAATGAAATACCGTCAACTCCAACAAAATACTCAATATTAAACCTTCTTATCCAGACAAATTTTTCAACAAACTGAAAAGCATCTTTATTTGCATCAAATAAAAAAATAGGGATAAAAGATATTAGTAAGCCAATTATTGAAAAAAATAGGGATAAAAGCTTTATATATTTAACTGAAAAGACTGAATCTGACTTGCCGATATAAGTAATAAATACACCCGAGATAATTGGGATCCATATAGCAAGTGAAAGCCATGGAATTGATGAATAAATCAGAGAGAGAGACATAGGTTGATAGTGTAATTATCTTATAAGACTTTAAAAAATTGGTTGAGGAACGAACCACCACAGTAAGATAGCAACAGCTAAAAACATTACAATTGCGTAGTGGTATAAATACCCTGTTTGAAGAAGACGCAAAATTGCCGCAACATTGCTAACAACCTTAGCAGTACCATTAACTATTAAATTATCAATAAAGGCCTTGTCAGAATACCTGAAAATTTTATCTCCGATAAACCGACTTCCGGCGGCAAAAAACCAATCATTAAACCTATCGAAATAGTATTTTTCACTGAGCAAGGTTTTAATTTTGGGAAAATTATTGGATAAAAAACTAGCGGATTGAGGATAAACCAAAGTGTTTAAGATAGCAAAAATAAATCCTAACAATAACAATGCAAAAGTAAGTGTAAAAAAACCATGAGATGCAAAATCAAAAAAATCACTTGACATCAAATTCAGATTCAACAAGAAATCGTGTTTTGGTAATACGGAAATTGAATCGTCCAACCATCCAAGAAATACTAATGGTTCAAATATAATTGCCCCTAGAAATACAGATGGCACAGCTAATAAAATCAAAGGAAGAGTAACTACAAGTGATGATTCTTTGGGCTTATGATGTGATGAATCAAACCTTTCTTTACCATGAAACACTAAAAAAAACATCCTAAAACTATAAAATGCTGTTATGAATACTCCTACTTCTAAAATTATATGAATAAAACTTGCAACTTCTAATTTGGAGACACCCACAGCGAGAATAATTAAGTCCTTTGAGTAAAATCCAGATAAAAAAGGAAAACCAACTAAAGACAACGTACCGATTAAACTCACAAACCAAGTAATGGGCATATATTTCCATAAACCTCCCATCTTCCTAATATCCTGTTCGTGGTGCATTCCAATAATGACCGAACCAGCAGCCAAGAACAGCAACGCCTTGAAAAATGCGTGAGTAATTAGATGAAACATTGCCAGTGAATATGCTGAAGCTCCCAGAGCAACTGTCATGTAACCAAGCTGAGATAAAGTTGAATACGCCACCACTTTTTTTATATCACTCTGAATCATGCCTAAAATACCCATAAAAAAAGCAGTAATTGAACCAACTATCATAATAAATACAAGTGCTTGTTCGGATAATTCAAAAATTGGAGACATCCTCGAAACCATAAAAATTCCTGCTGTAACCATAGTGGCAGCATGAATAAGGGCAGATATAGGTGTAGGCCCCTCCATTGAATCAGGCAACCAAACATGAAGAGGAAATTGTGCTGACTTTCCCATAGCTCCGATAAATAAACAAATACACGTTAGCGTTAAAAGGGAAACATCAAACCAATTGAAGAGTGAATATTCTTGATCAATTAGAATTCCAATGGAGTCAAAAACTTCTAAATAATTTAAAGATCCGGTAGCTGAGACTATTAAACCGATACCAAGAAGAAAGCCTAAATCTCCAACTCTATTGACAAGAAAGGCTTTTAGATTTGCGTAGATAGCAGACTCTTTTTTGAACCAAAACCCAATAAGCAAATATGAAACCAACCCCACTGCTTCCCAGCCGAAAAAGAGCTGCAGGAAATTATTACTCATAACAAGCATAAGCATTGCAAAAGTGAATAAGGATATATACGAAAAAAATCTTTTATACCCAGGATCGTCCCGCATATAACCAATTGTGTATATGTGAACCATCAAAGAGACAAAATTTACTACTATCATCATTGATGAAGTAAGAGTGTCAACTAAAAATCCGAGTTCAAACCTTAGTTCTCCCAACACAGCCCAGGTGTATAAACTATATTCATATGAGTTATGATTTAAAATGTCATAGAAAACATAAATAGACAAACAACTAGAGACAAAAACAAAAAAAATAGTTAATCTATGAGCAAATTTTTCACTTAGCCAAGTTCCAAAAACTCCTGTTGTTATTGCCCCTATAAGCGGAAGAAATGGAATAAGGATGTGAATAAATTTCATTTATTTATCCTTTCAGCTGATGCAACTCATCAACTTGAACTGTTTTAAGATTTCTAAATAGACCCACCAAAATAGCAAGACCAATTGCTGCCTCCGCAGCTGCAACAGTAAGAATAAAAAAGACAAATATCTGCCCGGACAAATCTCCTGAATAATACGAGAATGCTACGAAATTTATATTAACCGCCAACAACATCAACTCTATTGACATAAGTAATACGATTATGTTTTTTCTATTCAAAAAAATTCCAATAACGCTAATAGAAAAAAGTATCGCTGCAAGAACTAAAAAATGTGCAAGACTCAAACCATTCCTTTAAACATTTCTCTAAATATTATTTTTTTCAGAATCAGAGTCCTTTTTTGGAATAACATCATATAAACTGAGCCTCTCTTTAGGATTAACTCTTACTTGAAGTGATGGGTTCTGGCTTTTGGCATCTTTCTTTCTGCCTCTTAAAGTTAGAGCAATAGCGGAAACCATAGCAAGTAAAAGCAAAACTGCTGCAATCTGGAATGGATAGAAATATTCTGTATAAAGTCTTAATCCTAACTGATAAGTATTACTGGAAGAAATTTGATAGCTTAATTGCGGTTCAACATCTCTAAAACTGTGCAAAATAACAGCTGTCATTTCGAAAACTACCAATAAACATACTGGTCCAGCGACAGTTAAGTTAGACCAAAAACCCTTTCTTAATTTTTCAATTTCTTTGGTTGATGCCATCATTACAACAAAAAGAAATAAAACCATCACAGCACCAACATAGACTAAAACTAAGGTGATAGCCAAAAATTCTGCTTTCAAGATGATCCATATTGCTGCTGCAGAAAAAAAAGACAAAACCAAATACATAGCCGAGTGAACAGGGTTTTTTGCAGTTACAACTTTAAGGGCAGCAAAAGTTAGAATTAAAGAAAAAGCATAAAATAAAAAAGCTATGTAATTGTCGTTATCTGTACTGAGCATCTTTATCTCTCGCGTCGGCTATATTTTTCTCGTACTTGTCTCCAATTGCCAACAACATTTCTTTTGTGAAGTATAAATCACCACGTTTTTCTCCGTGATATTCATGAATTTGAGTTTCAACAATTGAATCAACAGGACAACTTTCTTCACAAAATCCGCAAAAAATGCATTTAGTTAAGTCTATATCGTACCGAGTTGTTCGCCTGCTACCATCTTCTCTTTGTTCCGAATCAATAGTTATTGCCAGGGCCGGACAAACTGCTTCACATAATTTACAGCCTATGCATCTTTCCTCTCCATTTGGATATCTTCTAAGCGCATGCAACCCTCTAAATCGAGATGAGGCAGGAGTTTTTTCCTCTGGATATTGAATTGTGATTTTTCTACGAAATAAATTCTTCAAGGTTACACCCAGCCCTTGAAGCATTTCCAGCAAAAGAAAAGAACGAAAAAAATCAAGTATTGTATTCATCTTCAACCCCAAATTGAAAGAGGACTTTTAATCCAAAAAGCAACAACAATTAACCAAAACAACGTTAAAGGTATAAAAATTTTCCAGCCTAATCTCATAATTTGATCATATCGGTATCTTGGAAAAGAAGCACGAAACCAAATAAATAAAGTAAAAAAACCGAAAGTCTTAACACCAAGCCAAATCCAGCCAGGAATAAACGTCAAAAATTCATGTGGTGCGTCCCAACCTCCAAAGAACATTATAGCCGCCAAAACCGAAATCAATATCATATTGGCATATTCGGCTAAAAAGAAAATTGCAAAGGCCATTCCTGAATATTCAACCATGTGTCCTGCCACAATTTCAGATTCGCCCTCTACTACATCAAATGGATGTCTGTTAGTCTCGGCAACCCCAGAAATGAAATAGACGACTAATATCGGTAATAGTGGCAACCAATTCCAAGAAAGAAAATTTAGCCCTAGGTTAGCAAAATATCCTTCTTGTTGTCTTGATACAATATCAACAAAACTCAGACTGCCGGATACTATTAATACAACTACCAAAGCAAATCCAATGGCTAATTCGTATGAAACCATTTGTGCGGTAGCACGCATAGCAGCTAAAAAGGCGTACTTTGAGTTTGAGGCCCAGCCAGCTAAGATGACACCGTAAACTTCAAGTGAAGTAATTGCCAACAAAAACAAAACACCAGCATTAATGTCAGCTAATATTACCTGAGGTCCAAAAGGTATAACTGCCCAAGCAGCAAGAGAGGGCATAATTGTCATCACTGGGGCTAACAAATAGAGGCCGGAATTCGCATTAGCGGGAATAATAATTTCTTTTGATAGCAATTTTAAAGCATCAGCTATAGGTTGAAAGATACCAAATGGCCCAACTCTATTGGGACCTAATCTTACGTGCATCCAACCTATCAGTTTTCTCTCATACAGAGTAGAGTAAGCCACTAATCCCATAATGGGTACAACGATCAGGACTATCTTGATTAAAATCCAAATAACCGGCCAAGCCCATCCAAAAAGACCGTTGCCGAAAGACTCTATTCCATCAATAAAAACATTCATTCTAAATCCTAGTCAAATACAATATTTACTAGTTGGTTTGGAGAACCAAAATTATCTTGATCTGGATGTCCATGAGCTAAAGCGACAACTCCAACAGCCACAGAATGATCCTCAAAACAATGCGCTTTCATAAATGTATTCTCAGAACTGTTTTCAATTTCCAAGTTAACAATATCACCATTTTTTATTTTTAAAGCATGCATGGTTTTTGGATGAATAAGAAAATTAGGCTTCTTAGATTGCGAGGTTTTTAATAAGGGTTGAGATCTTCGAACGATAGAGTCGGTTAAATAAATAGGAAAATAAGGAACAAATTCAATTATATTTTTATCACTGAGAGTTTTAAAAGTGTTGTTACTGCTTTTGTTAACCGAAAAGTTAAGCTCGTTTATGAAGCCGTAATTATTAATTTTTTCCAAAAAAACTTTATTAACTTCATTGATATTTTCAAAATGAAATTCATCTATACCTAGTAAATTACCAATGACACGTAATACTTTCCAAGCTGGTCTGGAAGACCCTTGAAGACCAGTGACAGGACGAATGTTCTGTGCGCGGCCCTCAATATTGATGAAAGTACCAGCAGACTCTGTAAAAGCTGATATCGGCAACATAACATCTGCAAGCTCTGAAACTGCACTTTTAAAACAAGTCATTGCTACAACACCCTGACTTGAATTTTTCATTGTTTTAACGGCTTTATTTCCAAAATCTAAATCCTTAGCTGGCTCTACATTAAGCAACAGGAAAGAGGCATCGCTATTATCAAACATTGAAGCAGCACTATACCCATCTGACGTAGGAAGTGCTCTAGCTAAATAGCCTCCGCAAACGTTACCTCCGGATGGTAAAAAAGCAAGTTTAGACCCCAATAAGTTTGATATCTGATCAAGTGATGAGAGCAGCGACGATGCATTGGGATGAGAAAAAACAGATGGCCCTGCTAATATTAGTGTCTTTTTAATATTTGGATCATCTTGAAAAAACATTTTGGTAATTTTAAGTGCTAAGTCGTAAAAAACCGGATTTGAATTAAATTCAACACCAGAATATTTTTGATTGCAAATATTTAGTATTTCTTGGAGCAAAAACTCCCAATGTGTTGGCTTTAATAGAATTGACTGCTCAACTGGCATTAAAAGAGATTGCTCTATGGCATTGAGTTGAGCAACTCGAAGTCCATTTTGTTTGGTCGCGACTCTAAATTTTTGTGCCAAAAGAGGAAATTCATCACGAAGTCTGGAGCCAATTAAAAATACACTATCAAGATCTGATATCTCACTTATTTTCATACCTAAATTTGGCATACCAAAAACATTATGATCAAACGTTTTATCGGATAGCCATCCCCTAAAATCCACAGAGTCACTTCCACAGTGTTTTATAAGCTTTTGAAACAAAAGAAGCTCTTCTGTTGAACACAAAGGAGATGATAATCCTCTAACCCCATATTTACCTAAACTTTTTCCTCGCTGTATTATATGAACTGTCTTTTCTAGAGCTTCTTGCCAATCAACAACTTTCCAGTTTCCTAATTTATCCTTGACCATAGGTTCATGCAACCTATCGTCGGAATTGAGTGCAGAGTAGGAAAAACGATCTCTGTCTGAAATCCAACATTCATTAATTTGTTCATTCTCAAATGGTACAACCCTTGCGACTTTTCCAGAATTGACCTGTGCAATGATGTTCGTACCCATTCCATCGTGAGGACTGATAGTTTTAAACCTCTCCAGCTCCCAAGTTCTGGCTGAATATCGAAATGGTTTGCTGGTCAATGCGCCTACTGGGCAAATATCAATCATGTTACCAGATAATTCACTTTCTACAGCGCCATCTAAAAAGGTAGTTATTTCAGAATGTTCGCCTCGACCTGGCATTCCCAGCTCCATTACCCCAGCAACTTCCTGACCAAATCTAACACAACGCGTGCAATGAATACATCTACTCATTTCTTCAGCTGAAATAAGAGGGCCCATGTTTTTGTGAAATACGACTCTTTTTTCTTCATTAAATCTCGAATTTGACCCACCATAACCTACTGCTAAATCCTGTAATTGACATTCACCACCTTGATCACAAATAGGACAATCAAGTGGGTGGTTAATTAACAAAAACTCCATAACACCCTGCTGAGCTTTCTTAGCTTTTTTGGAGTTTGTAAAAACCTTCATACCTTGATTCACTGGCGTAGCACATGCTGGCAGTGGTTTACCCACTTTTTCGATCTCTACCAAACACATTCTACAATTTGCAGCTATAGAGAGTTTCTTATGAAAACAAAAATGTGGCACATACAAGCCAAGTTCCTGAGCTGCCTCCATCACCATGGAACCATCAGGTACTTGGACTTTTTTTCCATTTATTTCCAATTCAACCATTGAGCGACCTTGAATTAAAAAAAACTTTACTGCTCGTCATTGAAAGGACAACCTTTGTTTTCAACATGCTGAATAAATTCACTTTTAAAATGTTTTATGAAAGCCTTGACAGGCATAGCGGCTGCGTCTCCTAAAGCACAAATAGTTTTTCCTTGAATGTTGTCAGCAACCTCACTTAATTTGTCTATATCCTCTAAATTACCATCACCATTTTCTATTCTTCGTACCATCCTCCAGAGCCAACCTGTACCCTCACGACAAGGAGTACATTGTCCACATGACTCTTCGTAGTAAAAATAAGAGAGTCTTAAAAGACTTCTGACCATACATCTTGAGTTGTCCATGACTATAACTGCACCAGATCCCAACATTGAACCGGCTTTAACGATAGAATCGTAGTCCATATTAGTTTCCATCATTACTTCTCCGGGGATAACGGGCATGGACGAACCGCCAGGTATAACGGCCTTAATTGAACGTCCAGATCGAACCCCTCCAGCCAATTCAAGAAGTTCAGAAAAAGGTGTCCCAAGTGGCACCTCGAAATTTCCGGGGGATTCCACATCCCCAGAAACGGAGAAAATTTTTGTTCCCCCATTGTTAGGTCTGCCAACCTTTAAAAAAGCATCTCCGCCATTGTTAATTATCCAAGGTATAGCAGCAAATGTTTCGGTATTGTTGATCGTAGTTGGTTTTCCGTATAGGCCAAAACTAGCAGGAAATGGTGGTTTAAACCTTGGTTGCCCCTTCTTACCCTCCAAAGATTCCAGCAAAGCAGTCTCTTCTCCACATATATATGCACCAAACCCAGGGCTTGCATTGAGTTCAAAAGAAAAATTTGAACCTAAAATTTTCTTACCTAATAAACCGGCACTATTTGCCTCTTCGATTGCATTTTCGAATCTTTCATAAACATCCCAAATTTCTCCATGAATATAATTGTAACCTTGATCAATTCCCATAACGTAAGCTGCAATTACCATACCTTCAATGACAATATGTGGGTTATATCTGAGAATATCTCTATCCTTAAAGGTTCCCGGCTCTCCTTCATCAGAGTTACAAACAAGATATTTTTGGACAGGAAGTTGAGCTGGCATGAAACCCCACTTCAAACCGGTGGGAAACCCTGCTCCACCTCTACCCCTTAGAGCAGATGCTTTAACCTCGGCGAGAACTTCATTTTGGGTCATGGGCTTTTTTTCATTAATACCAAGAATTTTTTTTAATGCTGAATATCCACCTCTATTTAAATATCCTTCTAAATTCCAAGAATCTATAGAAAGGTTTGCTAGGATCTGAGGTTGAATGTGTCTTCCATGAAAACATGTTTCTATCGGCGGTATCTCTGGGGCACCCATAATTATTTTCCCTTGCTTTTACTATGATTTGGTTTAAATGAGGAGAGTTCGCTAATGAGAGCATCGATATTTTTTTCATTCATCCAGCTATACATTTTGTGATTGTTTACTAACATCACAGGAGCATCAGCACAGGCGCCAAAACACTCGCCTTCATGCAGGCTAAAAAGATTATCGTCGGTTGTTTCTCCTAAATTAATTCCTAATCTATTCTTAAGGATAGTTACTGCATGTTTTGAGTTTCTAAGAGCACATGGAAGGTTAGTGCAAACTACTAATCTGTATTTTGCAGTTGCAGACAATTCAAACATGTTGTAAAAAGTTGCAATTTCATGCACTGCAATTGCCGGCATATCCAGATAATCTCCGATCTCTTTTTCAATTTCTGGAGAAATAAAACCTCTTTCCTTTTGTGCAATAACAAGAGATGCAATAACGGCAGATTTTTTTTGATCAGAGGGATACTTTTTTAACTCCCTATCAATAAGGGAATAAGCATGATTACTTAAAATTGTTTCTTCTTGTTTAACTTTTAATTTTTCTTCTAACATTTTTTACCTGTCAATTTCTCCAAAAACAATATCCTGAGTTCCAATAATAGTCACTACATCAGCAAGCATGTGTCCCCTACTCATTTCATTTAAACCTTGCAAGTGTGCAAACCCAGGGGCTCTGATTTTAAGTCTATATGGCTTATTTGCCCCGTCAGATATCAAATAAATGCCAAACTCACCTTTGGGATGCTCAATCGCAGAGTAGCATTCTCCTTTTGGAACGTGAAACCCCTCAGTAAACAATTTAAAGTGATGAATGAGTTCTTCCATACTTGACTTCATTTCTAATCTTGGGGGAGGTGCAATTTTGTGGTTATCAACGATTACCGGTCCGGGGTTGTTTTTTAACCACTCAAGACACTGTATTATTATTTTGTTACTTTCCCTCATTTCTGCCATCCTAACAAGATACCTGTCATAGCTATCCCCCTCTTTGCCAACAGGTATACTAAACTTCATACGGTCATAGACCTCATATGGTTGTGCTTCTCTCAAATCCCAAGCAACTCCAGAACCTCTTAACATTGGACCAGTGAAGCCAAGAGCCTTAGCTCTGTCTGGTGAGACAACGCCTATTCCTACTAGGCGTTGCTTCCATATTCGATTGTCAGTAAGCAAAGTTTCATATTCATCAACACAACCTGGAAAACGGGAAGTAAAGTCTTGAAGAAATTCAATTAAGCCACCTTCACGGTTTTGATTTAGTCTATTAGTAGATGACTTACTTCTGATTCGACTAGCTTGATACTTCGGCATCTCGTTGGGCAAGTCTCTGTATACTCCACCTGGTCGGTAATATGCAGCATGCATCCTAGCACCTGAAACTGCTTCATATGTATCAAGTAAATCCTCTCTCTCTCTAAAGGTGTACAAGAAGGCTGCCATTGCGCCGACGTCTAGTGCATGAGCTCCAAGCCAAAGTAAATGATTAAGGATTCTGGTGATTTCATCAAATAAAACCCTAATATATTGAGCTCTTAAAGGAACCTCTAAATTTAATAATTTCTCAATTGCTAAAACATATGCGTGTTCGTTACACATCATTGAAACGTAATCCAACCTATCCATGTAGGGTACCGACTGCAAAAAAGTTCTTGACTCAGCAAGTTTTTCGGTTCCTCTGTGCAAAAGACCAATGTGTGGATCAGCTTTTTGAACAACTTCACCATCAAGCTCTAGTATTAGTCTCAAAACACCATGGGCTGCAGGATGTTGAGGTCCAAAATTTAAATTTAAAGTTTTAGTTTCTTTAGCCATTATT
>MDTB01105150.1_pt1 | contig 16539 bp, 16 predicted proteins | sample 811161 | NCBI WGS metagenome assembly MDTB01 (sample SAMN05326650, study PRJNA326480) | marine metagenome | isolation source: seawater | place: Mediterranean Sea | collected 2009 | reverse complement strand
CTCAACTAAACTATGAAGATGCGGCCAATAATTTTTTCCCTCAGAGTAGAATGTTATTCGTTTCTTCACTCGCGGCAGAGACATAAACCTTATTACTTCAAGAATATAATGAAAAAAGCTCATTATTTTTCGATTTTATAAAACTTATCTAAAGATCCATTATTCGCCATTGACTCATAATTAGATAAATCTTTTAAAGTGTCAATTTCAAGCCAGCCATTTTTAACTAAAACAGCTCTTACTTTCCAATTAGAATTTATCAATAATTGAATTAATGAGGTCATATACATATTATTGAAGTCCCTCCCATCATATATACTTTTTTTATTTAGGGATCTGTAAAAGTTAATGAATGCTTCAATTCTATCAGCGCGTATTTTTATCAATCCTGTGTATTGACCTTGAATATTTTTATAAGATCTAGTTTTTTTTCCTAATTCAGTTACATAATTGTGTCTATCCATCAATAAAGTCTCTGCATCATCAAGCGGATTTTCAAGACGCAAAGACCAGAGTTTAAGCCACTCCGCGTCTATCATTAATGAAATTTCATCATCGCACGTCAATAGAGCTTCAAGATTTTTTTTTTCATATACTATATCGCCATAAGAAATAATAAGATCATCTTCGTTTTTAATAAAAGGTGCTGCAGAGAAAAGACTATAAACCATATTTGAAGAGTTAAACTCTTTATTAAAACTAGTATTCATACCTAAATTTTCTATTTGCTCTTTTAAATAGCCCGTAACTATATGAATATTTTTAATACCACATTTTCTTAGAGTTTTAATTTGCTGTTCTAAAAGCGTCTTTCCCATTAGCTTAACTAGACATTTTGGCTTGTCATTTGTTAATGGACGTAATCGTTTACCTTGGCCGGCGGCAAGAATAAAAGCTTGTGTCATTAAATAAACTTTTTTATCAATTTTATATCATCCTGTTTAAATGGTGTCTCACGCTCTGGATGCCACATAATTCCTGCTATGGATGAATCTTTATGAACAAAAGCCTCAATGTTGCCTTGCTCATCATTTGCTATTGGTATTAAATTTGAGCCTAAATCTGAACGTCTTATCCCCCAACTATGAAAGCTATTGACTGTTTCTGATATTAGTGTGTGATAATTCGAATTTATCTTTAAGCTATGATAATTGTTAATGTGTCCTTTTAAAGGAGAGATTTTACCCTGAAAGAAAACATTTATAACTTGCATACCTCGGCATACACCTAAAATTGGAATCTTAAATTTAATTGCCTCTTTAATTAGAGCAAATTCGAAAGAATCCCGCTCTGGCGCTTTATCCAAGGCATCATTATTAAATGATGAAATAGAATTTCCACCACTTAAAATAATGGCATCAAATTTTATCTGTTCTGCTAATTTAGGAATATTTTCTGACTTATAATTTGATAGTGGTATGGGAATGTATCCAATCTCATTAGCTAATAACGACCATCTTTGATCGAGACAATCTCGTCTCTCATTTTTACTAAAAAAATTCTCAACTCTTTGAGTGATGCCTAAAATTTTCATAAAAGTTCTCTTATTATTTGATTATTACAATCTAATTCTATTCGTTTCATTTTACTAATCTGTTCGTATAGTTTCTCACCAACACCAATAGCTGCAGGTAAACCAATCTCTGCCGCTCTAATTGCCATGTGCGAATTTGCACCTCCAAATTGTGTTATAAGACCACCAATATTGTAACCAAACAACCAATCAAAACCTGGGTCAGCTTGAGAGATTAATACAACTGCTTCCTCCAGAGAGTTAGCTGTATTTTCACTTAATAGAACAATATTCCCGTGAATTTTACTATTTGTAATGAAATTTGGTTGAGAGGAATGTTTCTCAAAACTGTAAAAATATTTACTTTCATTAATGAAACTCGGCAAATCAATTAACTGTGATATACAAAATTTATTTCGATTTTTTTCAATTATATCTTTTAACTCCTCTGTTTTAATAACATTAAGTCTCAGCTGTTTTAAATCATCGTATTCTAAAAATGAAATATCATTACGAGTTAAGTTCAATTCGTCTGCTAATTTCACTAACAAATCAAGAGCCTTACTTAAATTCTTTGTAAACTCAAATTTGACAGATTCTCGTAATTGAATAGCATGATATAAATATTCAATAGTTTCATTAGGGCTAATACTTGAGCCTAATTCTTTAAGAAACCCAGATAAATTTTTTGACTCATTTTTAGTTATGTTAAATTTTATTGAATGCTCTGAATAAGTAGTTTTATCTGTAAAAAAATATTTTTTTGTGTTCTCCCAATATGCTTCAGCACAAATGTCATAAGTGCCCGGTCTTAGGTGACCGTATTTTTCAATTAATTTTCTCATGGGTAAATGACCCAAATGATATTGTTCTTTGTCATCTTCAAATTCACCAGCAACTGTTTTAACACTTCTCATAAACTCTGAAATTCGCTCGGACGATAAAATATCTGCCTCTACGAAGCTTTTTAATAATGTTTTTGCCACAAACCCAGCCCTTGCCGCATGCGCAAATGCCAAAGTTCCAAATCTTTTACAGTCATCTAATAATGAAAATATTTTATCCATATCTGAAGTATTGCTTGCCTCTATAGCAGACCTACGTCTAACCAATTGCTTTATAGAAAAGGTGTCATTATTTAGACGAACAAGTGCATTTCGCGTAATTTTTTTCAAAGAATTTTCTAGTATTAAAATTTCGTTATCAGTAAACCCATAACAACTTAGCCTTTTTATTGCATGGGAGTAAAAACTTGGAAACCAAACAGTAAAGGCTATTTCGAATTCAATTTTATCATGAAGTTTTGGATTTCTTTCCAAAATATCTATGTAAGAATTTACTAATTTTTTTGAAATGTTTTCCGGTAAATCTTTAGGTAAAAATGAGTTAAAACTTACTCTAGTGTCAACATATGGTTGCCCTGAAAAGGACATAATCAGAGGGTAAGGACGTACATCTTTATAACCAAACTCATATCTTTGTTGAGCCCATATGTCATTAGTAATCAAATGTCGATAAAGACTGAAAGCTAAAGGTTTGGGTTTTTTACCTATGATTTCAGCAGGGTTCCAATCTGGCATATTTGCAAATATTGTTTTATCTCCGTATAAAAACGGTTTTGGACCCTGCTCATTATCAAATTGTAAAACATTATCCTCTAAGCTTTTTTTAATTGCTTTTAGGTTATTATCAAAGTCACTGTGATCTAGTGTGATAGGTCTTACTTGAAAAATATGAACTTTCCCGCCTAGATCAACCCCAAATTCAATGTCTAAACGATCGTAGCCTAATAATTGTTCAAGTTCTTGCACAGCCTCCAAAACACAAATCATTTGCGGCTCAACCTCTTTTAAATACTCAGATTTTAATTTACTGACAACAATTGTCCTTAAATCACCCTTCACACCAGATGTGACTGAGTTCGTTGAATGTGTTTTATCGTCAAAGTTAAAATGATAATAAGGAGCACCAGTCTCAAGGCTGCAAGTAAACAAAACACCTGAGCTATTTGTTTTTTTTAAAAACTCTTGTACTAAAACTTGGTCTTCTTGATAATGCTTTTCTCCATATGATGAAATGACTGACTCAATTGCTTTTCGAATTGCAATAGGATCCTCAACTTTAATATTCAAAAAGCTTTCAAATTTTCCAGCATTAGATAATTGCCAACTATCCTCTCTTTTAGAACTACTTCTTACTACAAGGCTAGCACCAAAAAAATTTTTCTTAATTTTTTTCAAAATCAAATCTGATTTAGTTGACCAATCGTGGGCTGTAAAATTTATCTGTTTGTTTATATGACTTTTTTTAACTAATGGCTCGAGACGAGCAAGAGTTTCAGCTTTTGTGCCTAAAATAAATCGAGCAATATCATTTGATGAATTAAGCTCTGCCCAATCACCTGTCACATCAAAATATTTAACAGAGAGCGCTTGGCTTTTAAGATAATCAATTAGATCAATAAGGGTAGTGCCTATATCCTCTTCTTTCAATGCTGATATAAGCTTAATTGCAGTCTTCTTAAAGTGAACAAGACCAGTAAATTCCGCGTCTTTTAATTTGCCCTTAGAGTCCTTAATTTGGATTGTCTCCGCAGAATTAATGTCAATTTCAGCTCTTGGTTGGTATCTATTTTTCCAACATGAGTCTATACAGAAAACAACATCAGCATCAATTTTCAACATATTTGAAATAGCATCTTGTCGAAAAACTGTATCAGAATATGTGACTAAAATTTCATTATCAAAAAAAGGCGCTTTTAAAAAAGTATGAAGTATACTTTTTTCTTTCCAATCAGGAATTACAGTAAAATTCAATTGAGGATAATACTCTATTACCTCATCTACATTATAACCACCTAAAAAATGAATATTTCTTAAATTATTTATTACTTCAAAGCTATGTATTTGCCAATCAATTGCATTTTTATTGTAGGAAATTAGTTTAAGAGCAGAGGGTCTTTTACCAGTAGCAGGACGACCAGCACCTAATAAGAAAACATCCATCAGGGATAGCTAACAAAATTAGTTATCCTTATTTTTATAAGATTTTTCACTTTTAAATAAATCCTTAAACTTGTACCAATATGATTTGACTGTTACTCCAGCGACAACAGAAAAGCCAATTATAGCAGAGATAATTGCACTCCCAGTTCCTGGATCAATATAAGCATAAGCAGGTTTCAAACTAGCTATTAGTATAAAAAATACTAAAACACTAAACTTACTCTTAAATTTATTTTGTGGCATTTATTGATTTCAACTATTAAAATTTTGACTATTATATGTAATCCTATTCTTTATTTCAAGAACTCTCAAAACACCGGAGTTCATTGACAGTTATATAGTTTGCATTTAAAACTTTCTGCTTGTTAAAACTCAAAATCAACGAATTTGTTTAAACGCACTAAAATTTGTGCAGTTGAATAGATATTTGAATATTGTTATTGTTATTTCCACATATATGGATGTTAAAAACTTTCTCCACACGCAACAAAAACCGTAAACTTTAAAAAATAAATTTTCAAAATGCAAAAAGATAATTGGACCCAAAAATGTCAACTACTGGTCTATTGTCTAGTTTTTACTGGAATAATTTTTTTACTCAATCCTATCTTTACTATTTTATTTCAAAAAACGGGTGACATTGATTTCTTTTTTAAATCCTTTTTTGCAAGTCTAGTAATTTTTTATTCGACTGCATTTGCACTACTTTCAATTATATTTCTAATTCTTTCAAAGAAATTAAAAAAGAATAAAATCGAAAACTTTACTCTTTTTTTATCTATATACATATTCTTATGTATGATTAATCCCATTACAAAGCAAAACACTGCTTTGATGAGTGGTATCAATGTTGAAATAAATTATCTCTATCTTGCAGTCAATGTAGGCAGCTCTATTGGTATTTATTTTTTAATTTATGAAAAAAAGAAGCTTCAAATAATAATGCTTGCTGCTTTGCTGTTAATGACACTTGTCATAGGATATATGGCAAATACGAAGCTATCCTATACCAAGATCCCTAAAAAATTTAATTTTGAATTAGGAGACCTTAATTTAATTGTATTTAGTTTCGACGGAATACCTGGAATTACAATTAATGAATTTTTTTCTGATCCAACATTTATAAATACTTTTAAAGATTTTACGCTACAAAAAAATTCCATTTCCCATTCTCCAGCTACTTACGCCTCAATTTACCAAGAGCTTTATGGAGGAATGGATTGGAAAGCTGTGGCCAGCACACAGAAAAATCTTGAGCAGTTAAGTGACAATTTAGAAGGCAACGAACAGATTTGGTATTTAGATAATGCTACTAGATATGGGACCTACTCTGAATTCGGCAGTCAATTTAATGATAATTTGCTTATTAAAAATGGATCATTCTTACTTGGTAAAAGAAACTCATTGCTGACATTTGTAGCTGAGCCAATTATTTCAAGCAGTTTTTGTAAGTTTGGCTTTTGTGTTCTTGGTAAAAAATATGGGAATTTTGGCAATTATTTTAGAAAAATTTTAATTATCACCGGTAACGTATCTTCGAGAATGAGAAGTTCTAAGAATGATTTCGAGGCACTTGAAAAAATTATCAATGGTCTTAAAAAAGGTAATGGAGCTTTTGGGGCTTTTTTTGGGCATTTTGAATTTACTCACTCACCTGTGTTACAAGATGAAAACTGTGAATTTTTAAATACAAGTTTGAAGCAAAATGAACAGCTTCTAAAAAAACAAGCGCAATGTCTTATAAAATTAATGGGCAATATTATCGATAAATTAAAAGTTAACGATTTATATCAAAAATCACTAATTGTTTTTAAATCTGATCATGGGAAACCAAATACATATTTTGATAAAAATTCAATAAGAGGTAAGACCTTATTTAATAAAAATAATCCATGGGGCTATGATCGTTATCGTCCTTTTGTAATGTACAAACAGCCAAACCAAATAAACGAAAATTTAAATATTAATGAGGCTTTATTCTATCTAAGTGAACTCGGTCAAATATACTGTAATATTTATCAATATAATAATGCACTTACTAAGAGAAATTGTCTGTATATTGAGGAATATATGAAAACAAGTTATCCGCATGTAAAAATAGTAAAAGATCTTTTGTTTGTCCCCAAATCATCGAAGACATTTAGGTACGATGGACACTCGGTATTTCGTAACAAAAAAACTATCAAACAAATGGAAGAAATGTTTAGTTCTTGGTCGATAAATTAAAAATAGTTATTTTCTAATGTCAAGTGGAAGATATTCTAACGTAGATCACCAAACCCATTTTTTTAAATGGGCAGAAATTGCACCTATACACCCCTTTTTGCTGTATGATTGACACGTATAGTCAGGGTACTACAAATACTTTCCAATACACATAAGATATAAGAGCAGATGTAGAAAAAACGTGCTGTTCATCGCTCCAAAAAATCTATAATCTAAAACTGACACTTGACCAATTGAGGTGTGAGATGAAATCTTATAACGAATTGAAAGCTGAAATGGAAGCAATTAAGCAGCAGATGGTTAAAGCAAAGGAGAACGAATCTGCAAACGAACTGAAGGAAGTTAAACGTTTATGCAAAGAGTTTGCCTTTACTGCTGGGATACGCAAGGGAGTTTTAGCTTAGGGGGAAAAAACAGTGAGATTCTCAGATAATGAACTTCCATCTAACCGAAAGTTTGGATTTTTCTTTACTTTTATATTTGCTGTAGTCGCAGCTTACTTCTATTACTCCACGAATATGGGTTGGGCATACGTCTTTGTTGCATCAGCTTTTGTATTTCTAATTGTCACGTTTGCAAAAAGTGATGCGCTTCTGCCAATGAATAAACTATGGATGAGGTTTGGACTCTTCCTTGGCATGATAATAAGTCCAATCGTACTTGGGCTTATTTTCTTTGGGCTATTCGCCCCAATCGGAGCACTTATACGTCTAGGTGGGCGTGATGAGATGAGGCTGAAGTTCTCTCGAAAAGGAAGCCATTGGATAAAACGCAGCGAACCGATCAAATCTGAATCATTCAAAAACCAGTTTTAGGAAAGAGTAAATCAAATGGATTTTTTAAAAGAGCTTTGGACTTTCCTTCGGGTACGTAAAAAATTATGGCTCGCACCAATTATCGTTGTGATGTTGATACTAGGCGGATTGTTAATACTTGCACAAGGTTCTATAGTAGCGCCTTTCATATACACACTCTTTTAGGAGTAGCTTATGTATATCCTTGGTATATCTGGTTTCTACCACGACAGTGCAGCATGCCTACTCAAAAATGGTGAAATCATTGCAGCAGCACAAGAAGAACGCTTTACACGAAAGAAGCATGACGCTGCCTTTCCACATTATGCCACTCAATATTGCATAGAGGAGGCTGGGATTGTGGCAAGCCAAATCGACAATGTCGTATTCTATGAGAAGCCTTTTGTTAAGTTTGAGAGACTGCTTGAAACCTACCTAGCATTTGCGCCAAAAGGATTTACAAGTTTTGCTAAAGCGATGCCATTATGGATTAAAGACAAACTTTTTCAAAAATCTGCACTCATCAAAGAACTTAAACTAACACTAACTGAAAGTGTCGACTGGCGTGAACGCCTGTTATTCTCTGAGCATCACCTATCACATGCAGCAAGTGCGTATTATCCTTCTCCATTTGATAGAGCCGCAGTGCTTACACTTGATGGCGTTGGCGAATGGACAACGACTTCGCTGGCTATTGGTAACGGAAGTGATTTAAAAGTAGTCAAGGAAATTCACTTTCCTCACTCACTCGGCCTACTCTACTCCGCATTTACTTACTACATAGGATTTAAAGTTAATTCGGGAGAGTACAAAGTAATGGGTTTAGCGCCCTACGGAGAGCCTGTTTACGCCGATTTAATCCGAGAAAAACTCATCACAGTTGCTAATGACGGTAGCTTTCAATTGGATATGAGTTACTTCGATTACGCTACTGGTTTAACGATGACAAACAAGAAGTTTGACGCATTGTTTGGTGGTCCACCTCGCACATCAGAAACTGAGCTTACTCAGCGTGAGATGGATTTAGCTGCCTCGGTTCAAAAAGTCTTAGAAGACGTTGTTCTCAAATTAGCCAGGGACATAGCAAAAGAAACAGGCGAGCGTAACTTGTGTCTTGCTGGCGGTGTAGCACTAAACTGCGTAGCAAATGGTATTCTGTTACGTGAAAATATCTTCGAAAATATTTGGATACAACCAGCAGCTGGTGACGCTGGTGGAGCACTTGGTGCCGCGCTCTCAACTTGGTTTCTACACCACAATAATGAACGTCTCACTTCGAAAGGATGCGATTTAATGAAGGGCGCTTACTTAGGTCCCGAATTCAATGATACTGAGATTGAAGCTGAACTTACAGCTTGTAGCGCGGTATTTGAAAAGCTTCCTGAAGAAGAGATGATTGAAGCAGTTGCGTCAGCATTAGCTGATAAAAAAGCTGTTGGTTGGATGCAAGGAAGGATGGAGTTTGGCCCGAGAGCCTTAGGAGGACGAAGTATACTTGCTGATCCACGCTCACCATTCATCCAAAAGCAGCTTAACCTTAAAGTAAAATATCGCGAAAGCTTCCGCCCATTTGCTCCTAGCGTCTTAAGAGAAAACGTTTTTGAGTGGTTCGAGCATGAATCAGATAGTCCATACATGCTTCTTGTAGCTGACGTTCAGAAAGATAAACGTCGTGTGATGACGAATGAGGAAGAGGGGTTGTTTGGTATTGATAAGCTAAACGTACCTCGCTCTTCAGTACCAGCGATTACACACGTTGATTATTCTGCCCGTATACAGACAGTACATGCCGATACTAATCCTCGTTATCACGCAGTCATCTCCAAGTTTAATGAAAAAACGGGTTGCCCACTGGTTGTAAACACTTCATTTAATGTACGAGGGGAGCCAATTATCTGCACACCTGCCGATGCATTTTCGTGTTTTATGGGTACAGAATTGGATTTACTTGCCGTTGGTAACTTCGTTCTTTATAAAGAAAAACAAACCGAGGCACATAAAGAAGATTATGAGAAATATTATGAGCTGGATTAAAAGAAATTTAGCAAAACTATTAATGGTACTAATCAGCAGTTTTATTGGTGTCGTATTTGTCGAGTTAAGTTTACGCATTGTAAACTCAAAAGATCCTTGGAGTAAAATGTTTCACGCAAATATTTTGCGTAATGTTCAATATACATATAATAAAGGCGCTCTATACGAAAGTGATGAAGCTAGTCATACTTATGTTAGAAATGAATATGGACTAAGGGATACTTGTGATAGCCCAGCTAAGATCGAAATTTTAACAATTGGCGGCAGTACAACTGACCAGAGATATGTTCAATTTTCATCAACTTTCCAAAAAGTCATAGAAGCACGCCTGAAAAATTTTAATAATAATTTTGGATGTGTAAGTAATGCCGGGGTTGATGGGCATAGTACATGGGGACATCTATTTTCATTCGAGCATTGGTTTCCCCTCATTCCGGATTTAAAGCCAAAGATAATTTTGCTTTATATCGGTATAAACGATGCTAATTTTTTTAGGGCTGCATCACCAAATCCAGGGGACGATTACATCTCAATAGGTGGGACGAAGGCCTTTCTAGCAAATTTTGACTTGGTGAAAGCTTTGCTTCCTATGTGGCGACTTATGCGACAATCAAACGCAAACGCCTCAATAGCCTACGGTAGCCACTCTAGATCTATTACTGACGATGACTACACAATCAATGTAATAAATGAACGAACTGATTTTTTGTCAGAGCAAAATGCGATTTCTTTTCGTTCAAGGTTAGCACTTATTTTGGAAGAAATACACGCACTAGGTGCCACACCCTTGTGTATCACCCAGCCCCATCGTTATGCTATGGAAAAAGAAGGGGTAATGTATGGTGTTGCAGATATTTTTGATGGTTTTAGTGGTCTTGATTACGATTACTCATTACGGAAACTAAATAACGAAATCTTTCAATTATGTGGTGATAATACACTTGATTTGTATAGCCAAAAATTTTCTAGCTCACATTTTTATGATGGTATTCATACTACTGCTGCGGGATCAGAAGAAATTGGAAAGATAATTGCGGAATTTATTATTAGAAAATTTTATTAGTTTTCCCCCAAGACTCTAGGAACTTTATTACGTCTTCTTCAGAAAGAGGTAACATTTTTTTTATCACCTTCTTTTTTATTGGTTCCATAACAGTCTGAGCAAATGTATCTGACTGTTTTTACAAAGTTCTTTCACTCACACCTTGATTCAAATTTTTTTTGAGTACAAATCAGTTGCTCTACCAGCTGAGCTATAGCTTTTCCTAGCGTCTTAGAGACTGGAGTTAATGTAGGAAAATCAGGCTTATTGAGGTAGAGTACAGGCTAATGCATTTTTGATGTGAGATAAATATGGGTAGCGATTGCTTTTGAGAATCTACCCCAATAAATACTCTATCTAATTTACCATCAACAGATATTCCTTTTTCAAATGCTCTGTTAAAGTTTCAAGTTGCTTAAGACCATTTTAAAAAGCAATAAGAGGAACTTTTTCTATCAACACTAAAAAAGCATTTATTTATTTATAAATATAGCCTGCCCAGTATCCAGGACCGTATAGGGCTTTTTTACTTTATCAAAAAATTCTTCCCATCCGCTCCCTCCACCTGGGAAAAGTGGTGATGAATAGTCGTCATTTATAATTACGCCTCCCGTAGCCATTCTTGGGAAGAAATATTCGAGAGATTGCAGGGTCGGCCTATAGAGGTCAACATCAATATGGACATATGACCACTTATCTTCAGGCAAAGACGCAAAAATATCTGGGATCCAGCCTTTGTGGAAATTTAAATTTGGAAATGACGTGAGGTTTTTTTTGACCTCGATTAAAGGAACTGCAAAATGTCCTGCTTGATGACTAACTACAGGAGGTTGATTGCCAGAGAAAATCGCATCTTTTAAATCTGGCTCACTTAATCCTTCAAAGCTATCAATCAGGTGGTAGTTTCCACCAGTCCAGCTTTTGTCGCGCGTCTGGGCGATTTGATTAGTAAATAACGCAGAAAATCCCCGTAAAACCCCACACTCTGCTTTCCTTCCTTCGACAGAGAGCGAATAATCAAAGTATTGTCCCAATATAAGTGCTCTCTGAGCTCTTCGATAAGTTTTCCAAGATGGTGCCGAAGTGCCTGTTGAACTCATACACTGATTATACAATGAAAGAAAATCTAAGCCTGCAATCTTGAAATTAGAAAACATTGTCTTCAAATGAAAATTTACTGGTGTGCCTGATTGGACCCTATTATGGAACTCAATTCTTTCAAATGGATCATTTCTCATTGATAATTTGCTTTCTGTCAGGTGAAGTTTCAGATTTTTTGTTTTAACTCTTGGTCAATGCTTTGTCTATTCTTTTGGTATTTCTGTCACCAGTCACCATTCAGTATTTGCCCAGTATTTTTCAATTTTATTGTTAATTTATCGTTAGTATAAGTTTCAAGCTTGACAGCATCAACACCATTATCAAGTACGTATTTTATTAAATTTTTTCGGTATGAAACTCTACTTGTCATTTGCTTACATTTAACTAGATGGCTACGTTATAGTAAGCCCTAATATTACCTCCAAAGTTTATTTTATATTCACCCCTTTGGGGACTATTTATTCCCTCAAGATCTATAAAACTTAATTTTCTATCTATTGATTGCTCAATAGCCTTCCATAAAGCTAATGAACCAGCATATCTGTTTCTGATTTTTACATTACCTGATCCGTATAAATAACAACTAGTGTCTTCATCGTTAAGAAATAATACAGAATAAAGAGGGTCTTCTAAAAAATACGTTGTGGCTTGTATAATCTTCCCAGCTGTTATTTGTGTCTCAATAAAGTTAAAAATTTTGGTAAATGCATCAACATTGAAACTGCCTTTATTTTTTTCCATCGTTTCTTTATAAAACTTTTTAATTAAATTTAGATCTATATTGTTGGATACTCTATAGTTTTGATCTTTCAAAACTTTATTGATATCTCTTTTTTTAACATCATCAATTTCGTTAAAGACTTCATCATACTCTCTAGATTTGATATCTATTACTGAAGTGTACCGAGGAGTCACATGAAATTGTTTTTTATTGTTTTTTCCATAATTAAACCAAAGAAACGGCCTCATATCTAAAAAATTAATAGGTAAATTTATATTTATATTTTTGTAGTTAACAAGTATGTCATTTACTATTAATTCATTTAATTTAAATACTTCATTATTATATCTTGCATTTTTCATATTTAGCTTTGGGTTATTGATGATCCCACTATAAATGAACGGCTGTGATACAACAAATCCGTCTTTATTTTTTAGTAAATATATAAAAGACTTTATTCGATCATTCTTACAAACGGTATATAAATCTAAGTCATCAAAAAAAAATTTTAATATTTCTTTTGAACAAAAAACATTTTTCTGAGACGATGATGCAATGAAATTCGTGTATATATTATCTATTTCATCTTTATTTGAAATTTTGTTTATATTATATTTCAATACTTTATTTACAGCTCTTTTAACTTAGTTTTCTGACTATAAATCCTATTATCTTTATTTATAAAATTTACTCTTCTATTTTTTAAGTCTAAATATTTAATATTTTTTTCTAAAAACTTTTTTAGTTCTTTTGATAGTTCATCAGTTACTAAAGTGACATTTTTTAATTGTTTCTCGCAAAAGAGGTCCCTTAAATAAGGTGAAGCCCATGTGTTACTAGATATAATAATTTTTTTCATTAACTCAACTTCTTTAATAACTCTTTAACGAACATTCGTCTTGTGAAAAAACCTTGACCAATCATGCTAACATTTCCATAAAAGTGACTTTCAAGTTTTAATTCAATTTCCTTCAAAAAACTAAAAAAATTGGTTTTCGGAACGGGAAATGTTTTTTCGATTTTTAAAACCTTTGCAGTTGAATAACTATAACCACTTTCCACAATTCCACATTTAATTATCTCGTTCCAAGCTATATCTTTTAATTTATCATCATCATCCCAAATTTTGTTGTTTGCTGTTAATGGTATTTCAGCTATGAGAATATGGTTATGCTCTTTCGTCTTTTTTGAGTATAGGCTACAGTTACTTATTCTTGAACAAAAAAGCTTTGCGTCATTTACTTGAGTATATTGAAACTTAAAGTTTACTCTGTCTACTGCGAAGTAGACGAATACCTGAGAAATATAATGTTCATAAGATTTTTCCTTATTTATTTTTAATACTCTCTGAGTATTACCTAAGCTTGTAGTAATTATAGCTTTATCAAATTTTTCTTCATTAAATTTTAGGTGGTGTTGGCTGGGTATTAACTTAATTTCATCAAAATTACTTTTTTCAAAAATAACACCTTTATTTTTTAATCTTTCAATTAATTTATCAGTCACAAACTCCATATTTTTACCCTTCGGGTATAATGAGATATTATCTAGGATAATGTTTGTTTTTCTTCGAGAGGCTAAATGTTTATCAAAAAAAGTAGAATTTTTTTTTAAAAAATTACTAACTTTGTCATTAAAAAGAGTTTGTCTAACATTTATATAGGTACCCATATCACTTGCGGCTGCATCTAACTCCTCTGGCTTAATTTGAAAATGTTTTTCACACCCTCTAGACATAAAATATCTAATATTGGGAGGCATTTTTTTACACAAATCTGACAAATTATTTACTTTCACCTCATCTTTTATAAAAAAAGATTTTAAAAAAGTGAATAAATAATAGATGAAAGCTTTTACAACAAATATCTTACCATAGGAAGGCCAATAAGGAATCGCATGATCACTGTAAAAAAGGTTATTTGAAAAAGTACTAGCACCGTATTTAAAATCGTACAGATCTTCGTTTTCAAACATGTTTCTTATAAACTTTTCAGATTCTTTATCGAGCCCATCAAAAAATTGGTATCCCAAATCAAAGTTTTCATTTTCGATTATTACCGAACCTAGAACACCCTTAATGCTTCTCTCAAATAATATTTTCACATCATTATTTTTTATTTTCAAAAAATATGCTGTTGCTAAAGCATTAAATCCAGAGCCGATAATTAGATATTTTTGGTTCATTTTATTAGATTATTAAATCGTGTTCTTTTAATTTTCTTATAGTTTCTAGACAAGTCTTTAATTTTAAATTTAAAATATTTGAAATTTGAAAAACAGATCTTTTCCCATTGCTATAAGCTAAGATATCCAAAAGATTTCTTAAATCACTATCAATGTTATTTTTTTTGCTCAATGTTGGATATATTTTTTTTTTGGTTAAAAAAGGTTCACATTTTGTTTTAGATTTAGGAAAAAGATTTAATTCGATAGCGTCTACTACATTTTTGAATACTTCGAATGATCCTTCTAAGCCTTTTTTTGTAACGACTTTAAAATTATCGAAACTTGTATGATACTCAGGAAAAGTCTTACTACCTGCTTTACTCCTTGAAAAACTGCATACGGGCAATTCAACACCCGGAGAACAATATTGTCTTTCATCAGAAGATCTATCTTTAAAATCATAAACTGTTTTCTGATTTATTCCTATAAAAGCAGATTTCATTATATCATCAGCAAATGTATTTTTTTCAGGAGTGTGGACAAAAGAGTAATCCCTCTCATCGCCAGCACAGTTTATTACAAAGCCTGCTAACATATCATCTTTTAATTTTTTTAAATTTTTGTTGATATATGCAATTGAACCAATAGTTTCTGGTGTAAAAATAAATCTATAACTATATTTTCTATTTTTGATGCTTTTTACGTAGTTTATTAAAGCAGCATTAATCACAGGACCGGATAATTCGTTATTTGCCATAGACGGATGGCATATATACGAAGAGAACAAAATTTCTTTTTTTGATGTACCCTTAAGTAATGTTTCGCCGTAGTCCATGACGCCATCTTTAAATGAAGAGTCAATAACAACTTTATAAGTTTTATTGTTCAACTTTTTTAATTGATTTTGAGATAAACAAAACCCCCAGGATTTTTCATAGTAAGAAGTGACATAGGGGATCGCATCTTTATTTTTTTTATCAATATGAATATATTTTTTCAACTCATCAATATTAATATTTCTATTAATTGGCTGAGAGTAGCCAACAACATGTAAATTATTAATTTCAAAGTTTGCGTGTTTAGTATTGTCTTTGAGATCTAAAATGTATGCTTTATTTACACTCCACTCTTTTGGAATTACCCAGTCAAATACTTTTTTTCCAGTTTTAAAATACTTATTTTTTAAAGGAACTTTTTTTTTAAAATAATTAAGTGTTTTTCTTAAGCCGTCGCCAGTAATGGATCTATTAATTGGATATAAATCATTAGCCATTTCGATCATCATGTTTCCATAAAAATCTATTAGGTTTTTGTGATTCATAAAATTGATAATTTTAGGTTTGCTTAAATTTTTTTGTTCCAACTCGAGTATACAAATATCAATATATTTATTAAAAGTAAACTTAATTTTGGATTTATTCCTGCCTCATATTTATGTGGTATATTATTAAAAATTAATATTTTAAAATTGATAAAAGTAATATTTTCAAATATCTTGACGGCGTTTAAAATTTGTTTGATATGGAATCAATTAATAAAGATTTGAAATAGATATGAATAATATCTTATTTTTCGGTTATGATGGAATCGGGGATAGATTAATTTTCAAATTAGAAAGTAAGAATTGTAATCGTCCAATTGTGAACCTTAATATTTCTTATCTGCTTGGTAACAGAGAGCTCTTCTAAACTTTTGGTCTTTTTTTGATATAGCACAAAGTGGTATTAGTATTCATTTTACAGATGAGGGTATAGATACTGGTCCGGTTTTATTTTCCCCAAACATTCTCAACCTTCAATTAGAAAACAATCGCATTAAGGTTCAATTTTCTAGAAGCGTTGAGGCATATATATCTGGTATGGACTTTTCAATAGTTGATAATACGGATGATTATGAAAACCAACAATTGTATAAAACATATAGAGCTCTAAATAATG
>MDTB01161012.1_pt1 | contig 16540 bp, 16 predicted proteins | sample 811161 | NCBI WGS metagenome assembly MDTB01 (sample SAMN05326650, study PRJNA326480) | marine metagenome | isolation source: seawater | place: Mediterranean Sea | collected 2009 | reverse complement strand
CTTTCGAGAGTCGATGATCGTGGTGAGCTAGGGGAATATGCTGAAAAAACCGCCATAAGCCACATCCTGGATAGGCGGCTCTCCGGACTATCTGGTGGCGAGTTACAACGTGTCGCAATATGTGCCACCATACTGAAAGAAGCCGATGTCTACTTCTTCGACGAGCCATCGTCATATCTCGATATTCATGAACGTATGAGGGTTGTCAGAATCATTCAAAATCTTGTGGAAAGGGGCAAGAGAATTATCGTAATAGAGCATGATCTGGCAATTCTCGATGTTCTATGCGACCTTGTTCATGTCGTATATGGGGGACGTGCCGCATACGGAATATTCACTCCACCAAGAACCACGAGGACTGCAATAAATGCCTATCTAGACGGTTTCCTAACTGAAGAAAATGTCAGAATCAGAGATAAGCCTATCTCATTCCTAAGAGGCAGGGTGCGTGGTGAAGAGGTTGGAGAAATCATCCTAGAATGGGGAGGCATGGAAAAGAGAATGGGGGATTTCTCATTGAAAACTGGAGAAGGTGGCGTCAGGAGTGCCGAAGTAGTAGGCGTGGTGGGGCCGAATGCTACTGGGAAGACGACGATGGTCAGAATGATTGCTGGGGAAATTGAGCCTGATCAAGGATGGTGTACAATGGATGCCACAGTATCCTACAAACCGCAGCACGTCAATACAGATTTCGAAGGAAGTGTGGCACAATGGTTAGATTCTGAGATAGGGCTCACCTGGAGAAGTGGAGAGTTCAATACTCAGGTTATTCGACCTCTTCAGATTGATCAGATGGTCGAATTGAGTGCTCGACGTCTATCCGGAGGGGAGTTGCAAGCGGTGAGTATAGCCATATGTCTCGGCAGAGAAGCTGATCTATATCTCCTTGATGAGCCAAGTGCGCATCTAGACGTGAATGCTAGAATGGAAGCCGCCAAGGCCATCCGGAGGACCATGCTTTCCAAAGAGAAGGCTGCCATGGTCATCGATCATGATATCTATTTCATCGATATTGTGAGTGATTCGCTACTTGTCTTCGAAGGAGAAGGGGGGGCTCAAGGGCATGCCCATGGGCCGATGGCGCTGAGACAAGGCATGAATCGATTCCTAGAACAAGTAGACGTGACGTTTCGAAGAGATCATGAATCACACAGGCCGAGGATAAACAAACCAGGGAGTAGGAAAGATAGGGAGCAGAAAATCGACGGTGAATATTTCTATGTCGATTAATTACATCCTGATAGAGGAAGGAGGTATTGGATATGACTGATGAAGAAGAGGACGAAAATCATGAGGAGGATATACCCGAGGACGAGGACGCCGTGGAAGTAAGCATCGAGTCTTTACAAAGCGATCTCCAGTATGCTCGTGCAGAGATTGCGAATGTACGTTCAAGAGCTTCTAGAGAAAGAGCTGACTTAATCAGATACTCTCCGAGTCGGCTTGGACTTAGAATGCTGGATGTCTTGAGGAGTCTCGAGCTTGCCATTGAGTCATCGAAGGATTCCGTGGATTCGACTCTGGAGGGTGTCAAGCTGACTGCAGAAAGTATGCGATCGGCCCTCTCTTCGGAGGGAATTATTGAGATTGATGTTGAGGGCGAGGTATTCGATCCCAGCCGGATGGAAGCGATTGCAGCGATTCCCGCACCAGAGAACATTGATTCTGGCAGAGTATTGCAAGTTATCGAGACAGGGTACATGATTCATGATCGTGTACTAAAACCAGCCAAGGTAGTTGTCTCGGAGTGAAAATATGAGTGCTATTCCTCGACGCTTGTCCTATGCAGTGTTGGCCATGTTGACGTCGTGGTTATTCCTCATAGCAACGATCAAGGCAATCTCCCCCGAGCCAGATTATTCACAAACTCTTCCGGAAGAATGCGGGGAGAAGTCGCTCAATTGTGCAGGATTCGGAAAATGGAGTCACAGAATGGAAGAGGCTGGAGCCATTGTATTTGAGGGCGATATGGGCGATGCTAGAGATTCGGTAAGAGAGTGGGTAACTGAACGAGACAGAAGCACAATTGTCCATTCGGATAATGATACGTTCCATGTGGTTGAAACGACATTTCTCCTAAGGTTCGAAGACGATCTTGTGATTCATATTGAATGCTCAGATGGATTGACAATAATACACGGTTACAGCTCGTCAAGGATAGGCATTAGCGATCTAGGAGTTAATCCCGAGCGCCTTGATTCATTGATATCTCACTTGGAAGGGTATGAGAGCAGCGGGAACTACTGTTGACATAATGATTAGGTTCACATCCCTTGATATATTATTACTATCCATGCGTAGAAGATGAATGTCCGATTGACTGCTTACTCTATTGCCCTGTTGTTCCTATTGGTCCCGATTGCAGGTTGTGTGGGTCAAGATGATTCCGTAGACGACGTTGACTTGTTTGACTGTGACAATGGAAATCAAGTCCAAATGAGCAAAGTCAACGACGGCGTAGACGACTGCGGAGACTATTCCGATGAGGAAGAGGATGGCTTGGAGCCTGTAGAAGATGAAAATTTGGCCACCATCATCGATGTGCCTAATCAGGCTGGCTGCGACAATCTGAATCCCCACCACTGTATGCTCCCGTTTCCATCCGATGCGTTCCTTGTTGAGGATGCTTCGACAACTACCGGTTTGAGAGTCCACTATCCCACTGGCTCAATTCCAGCCTCAGGTTCGATGGACGTCGTAGAGATACCCAGAATCAATCAACTTGATGGTATGAGCACTGCAAGTCAGATAATGACGACCTTTGATGAAGTACCAGATCTCCAAGGTGTTGCCTACCAATATGACATTGAAACATCAATGGAGCCCAATCATGCTACAATCATTTGGAACTTGGATGACGATGTTTTAGTCGCGCATTGGGTCGAATTGGATGCTAGAGCCCAGGATGGCGAGCAAACCATTGTCCACCTTCGAACTGCTGCCGCCCTAGAACACGACACAGCATACATGGTTGTCATACGCGGCCTGAATGACCAGAATGGTGTACCTATCCAACCTTCTGCCGCACTGAAAGCACTTATCGATGGAGAGGTCACTAATGCAGAAGATATTGAACAAAGAAGAGCTGCTTACGATATCTACGTCGATGTTGCTGAGAATCAGATTGGAGTCGATAGAGACGATATTCAGGCTCTATGGTCGTTTCACACGGCATCCATTGAATCGGTCATAGGCCCCATATTGTCGATGAGGGATGATGCTTTGCAAAGAATAGGGGACGGCCTCGGATGTACGATAAATTCCGATGGAGTGGAAGATAACTATGGCGGAGATGGCATGATTTACAGGAGGGTAAGAGGCACGTTTACAGCGCCTCAGTACCTATTGGAAGACAGGGCTCCGACCCTGCTATCAAGAGATTCATCACACAACCCTGTCTTTGTGGAGAATAGAGAGGTCCCATTCACATTGATCATCCCCATGTCTCTATACAACTCAACTGAGCCTGGTGCTTTGACCGTATTCGGGCACGGTTTCCTTGGAACAGGGGAGGGTCACGTCAGTAGTGGCCTCAGAGAATGGGGCGAGATATACGAAACGGCCCTCCTAGCTACGGATTTTTATGGTTGGAGCTCGGACGACCACGATGGTATCTCGATGGGTATAATGGATGGGTACTACTTCACTCATCAATCAGATAGGCTACAGCAAGCAATGATCAATCATGTGGTAATGATTAGGACGTTCAAGGGAATCTGTTCTGAATTACCTGAGATGCAGGACGACAACGGGCGTCTCCTTGTCAATACGTCTGAGGTTTACTACACGGGCTATTCGCTTGGAGGGAATAGAGGAGCATCTTTACTCGGACTTTCTCCAGACGTCAGTCGAGGGGCACTGTGGGTAGGCGGAGCAGCATTCTCTCACCAAATTGAGAGGTGCACGCAATACGATCAGTTCGACGATTTGATGGAAAGCGTGATTGGATATCCCTCGCAGCTCGATAGAGCCGTTGTTATCTCGATGATCCAATCGCTGTGGGATGCCACAGATACGAACACATGGTCAACTCTATCGAACGGTTTGGAAGGTAGAATCGATCCTTACGAGATGTTGTACATTGGATCAATAGGGGATGTCCAGATTTCCAACATATCCACGAGTCGTGCACTTCGAAACGCAGATGCTTCCATTCTTTCCAGCTCTTCGATATTGCCGTACGGCATGCCTATTGTAGACGGGGGAGAGAGCGCAACAGGAAATATTGGAGTGTATTTCGATGGCGGTTTTAGCCATGCTCCAGTGGAGAATCTGTTAGGTCAGGAGCCGCATCCAGCACACAACTGGGTGGCAGGTGTTGGAGCGGCCCACAGCATGGCGTTCGGCTACCTTTACCATGGGTTTGTGGAAGACCACTGCGAGGGGTCATGCATCTATGATGCGAGTTAACCGACCGGTTCTCCGCCTTCCCCCATGAATGCAAGTCTTCGAAATGCGTCCATTTCAATCATAGTCTCAATCACGGACGTCTGCATAGTTGGGCTCAAAACCGTAACTATGGCGACCTCGTCGGTTATGGTGGACATCATTCTAGCAGTTTCTCGGACCCTCCACCCCTCTAACGAAGTCCTGTCCTCTAAATCAATCAGTTCGACTGTCCAGCCACCAGATGCGTAAAGGTCTGCAGTTGCTTGGTCGCTAGTTATCAGAACGCCTGATTTACCGTGGTAATCCTCAGCATGATTTACCCACTCAGGAGGGTTGTCGATGTCAGGTATGCCAACAATCTCTGCATTGAAATCAAGTTCTTTGAGGCTCGCTTCCAACATTTTCTCACGTTCTATAGCATCCCATGGATTGCTCAGATTCTGTGGTTTATTGATAGAACCTATCGCTATTCTCAAGGGCATTTCTGGTGCATTTTTCTCCCTCCACTGTTCAGCAGAAGACAATAATGACGCGTGTCCCCTGTGAACGGGCTGGAAGCGACCAAGAACGACACAAGCTTCGGGAATAATCTCACGAGGCATTATCCTATCTCCCTCATATCTCGCAAAGCGAGGCCGTCAATTAGCCATTCGGAGGGGGGTGTTTGTTCCATTCCAAGCATCAACCTCCCTGATCCTTTTCTAATGGCTATTGCAATACGGTGGAGGTCCGATGAAGCAGCCCTATGAGCAGACATGGTAGACATCAAGTGAGGATCATCCCGACTTTCCACAGGAGCCCCTAGTTCATCTCGACGCGCCATCCAATCTTGGGTTACTTTGTCGACATACTCCCTCCTGCTAAAATTGGATAGGCTTGATGCCAAGTCCAACCACAATTCAAAATCGAGTAGATCGTTAATTGACATCTCTCTTGATACGTATGGCTCGATATACAAATACGCACGGGCGTCCCAACAAGTCCATTCGGCCACACATGCCCAAGAGCCGACGCAGTAAAGTGCTGATAACCTGGTATCCAATGGTTGAATTTCAAAGATCGATGACGCCTCCGCGTCGCCTGAAGAAGAATCCCAAGCATCCAGAATATCTCCTTCGACATCCACTGAGAACGGCCTGTGAATAGAATCAAGGGGGTTGGGCCGATCGCTGCGCATTTCTTGCCTTTCCATCTTTAAGAAGAGATCGATTGGCTTCATTGAGAGAGTTGAATCGAAGCATTCCCCATCAATTAGCCTCAGGACGATCCTCGGCATGCATGTGCGTGGAAGGGTAGTCGTTTGGTTGTATGGTGGGGCCGGCTATGGACTGCATTTCAAATGGACTGAGCCTTCCGAACACTTATGCCTGAGCGTTTAACAGTTCAATCTCGCTCTCCATTTGAAATTCACCACATACTCACCGGTTTGGAACACACACCTCAAATTACAATCGAGGCTGAGTTACATCTTCCGAGAGGTGAAGGGCCGTTTGGTTGTGTAATTGCCCATCATGGAAGCAGAGGTTGGGCATCTCATCATAACGATCACATAAGAAATTGGATTGATGCTGGGCTTGCGGTTTGCAAAGTGGATTCATTTGTTTCAAGAGGGGTTGATTCGACTGTTGACGACCAGCTTTCAGTAACTCATGCAATGATGCTTGTTGATGCATTCAGCACACGTTCATTATTAGCTCGAGATCCTAGATTCGGGAAGATAGGCATTGCAGGTTGGAGTCTCGGCGGCACTGTTGCCCTATACTCGGCGTGGTCTCCTATCATCGATATTCTAGGCGCCAATTTCGATGCTCATTTGCCGTTTTATCCAGCAGCCCACATTAGGCCAGATATTCAAAATTGGTCTGATGCGCCTATTTTGATTCTGCACGGAGAAGATGACGATTGGACTCCGATTCATCTAGTTGAAGAGTTGATCACCCAACTTCCAAATGCTAGATTACATGCATATCCAGACGCGCATCATGGATTCGACAGTGAGGAGGAACTGACGCTTCGCCCAAAGGCAGTTCGTCTAAGAAAAAGAACTGCAAGAATAAATGAGAATGGATACATGTCTGGAGAATTATTGCCTGGTATTCGATTGCCCCTGAATGAGCGTTGGCAGCGAAAATGGATTATCCGCCTCTTACGTAACAGAGGAGCTCATGTACAAGGCAATCCCCCTGCACGTGCTGATTCCCTCGAGAGAGGTAGGAATTTCTTCTTAGAGCAACTTTCCGGAGAATGTTAGTATTTTCAAGAGGGTTCGATTGGCTCTTTTAAGAATAATATGCCAAGGCTATCCCCGTCGATTGATCCTGAGAAGACCTTCGATGCGCAAGTGCATAAGAAGGGGGACGTTCGATCAAATGACGAGGGTGCATATGTGCTGTCTTGAAGAACCGAAGGCGTGACCACGGGCTGTCGCCATGGCCACTATCGATGAGCAGATTCAGGCTCTTGAAGAGGAGATTACCAAGACGAAATACAACAAGGCAACTCAAGGACACATAGGGAAGTTGAAGGCGAAGATCGCTGCTCTCAAAGAAAAAAAAGAGAAGGCTCAGGCCAAATCTGGAGGTGGTGCGCCGGGTTTTGAGGTTAAGAAATCAGGAGATGCAAGTGTTGCTCTAGTTGGTTTCCCATCTGTCGGAAAATCTAGCCTGATATCTCAACTAACAGGCGTTGAATCTGAGGCAGGAGCATTTGCATTCACTACCCTGACATGTATACCCGGGCTAATGGAACACAGAGGAGCAAAGATACAGATTCTTGACCTTCCTGGGCTAATTAAAGGTGCGAGCGAGGGGAAGGGAAGGGGTCGTGAAATTCTGAATGTTATTCGCTCATCGGATATGGTGCTCTATGTTCTCGATCCGTTCCAAGAATCCCATTTCAATGTCTTGGATCATGAGCTTTGGAAATCTGGAATGCGTCTTAATCAACCGAAACCCCAGGTTTTCATAAGGAGGACCGACAGAGGGGGAGTTGTAGTTCGTTCCACCCTAGGACAGTCCAATCTCTCAGAAAGAGAGGTTCAAGATATAATCAGATCATTCGGGATAGTATCTGCCAACGTTGTACTGAGATCGAATGCTACTGACGACCATATCGTAGATACCTTGGCTGGTAACAGAATCTATTCCCGTGCCGTTGTGGTGATCAATAAGGTGGATTTGGCCACTGAATCGGACATGGAAAAGACGGAGTCGATGGTGCCTGATGGTTGGTCGATTCTCAGGGTTTCTGCAAAGACAGGCGAAGGGATAGAAGAAATGAAGGATTTCATCTATGAGAATCTAGGCTTCATGTCGATATATCTGAAGCCGCAGGGGCAGGAGGCAGACCTGGTAGAGCCGTTAATCGTAAAGGACGATTCAACAGTAAGGGAAATTTGTGTTAAGCTCCACAGGGATTTTGTTAGAAAGTTTAGATATGCACGAGTAAAGGGGCCGAGTGCGAAATTTGACTGGCAAAGAGTCGGCCTTGACCACAGGCTTTCCGATGGAGATTTACTATCCATAATCACAAGAAGGTGATTTTAGATGGCAGGAAATCTTCCCATAGACGTGGTGAGAAATGCGGACTTAATTCCTCGCGCCGAAATGCGCGCGCTGATCGAGCACCTGAAAAGTCGCGCTCGTAGTTTCTCGATCCTCTTTGTTATGGCTCTGATCATCGGATACCCCCTTGCTGAGAGGATGATTTCTTGGGCGGCTGATAATGCAGAGTGGCGTCCGGACGGGGTTGCCATAGTAATCATACAGCCACTAGAGCTGATTCTCCTGAAACTGAGGATTTCAGTTCATATCGCTCTTGGGTCTACGATGTTAGCATTGATCTTTGATCTTGCATGGAATGGAAGAGGGATTATTGCAAAGGGGAAAAGGACTGCGCCGAAAGAAGGAAGTGTTCTGCGGCTCGTAGGGGTTTTTTTGGCTTCAGTCGGATTGGCGATGTTGGGTCTTTTCTATGCGAATTCGATATTGATCCCATTTCTCCTAGAGTATCTTGCTGCCGATTCAGCCTCTTCCGGGCTTGATGCAACTTGGCGTATCGGGTCCTGGCTAGGTTTCATTGTGGGCCTGCTTACGGCATCAGCAATAGGATTTCAAGTCCCTTTGATTGCATTCATGCTTATCCGATCTGACCTAATATTGGCAGAAACGATCATCAGGAATAGATCGTTTCTATGGTTCTCAGCACTAGCGATTGGTGCATTTCTGTCCCCTCCTGATCCACTTTCCATGTTCCTGGTTGGCGGTCCAGTAGTGGTCTTACTAGAGATCGCCATCATACTTGAACGAGTCACGAATCCTTCAGGATGATTCTTCTATACCGCGGTTCCTTGAATCTTCTGCGCGAGCATCTTCTCTACCTGAATCGACATCGACCATGCGCATCAGGAATGTGCCTGCTATTATGAGAAGGCACAAGCTAGCAACCCCCACCCGACTGTCGTACATGATTGTCATATATGCATAAATCGCTGGACCGAGAAGCGCGGCTACTTTGCCGAAGAACCCGAAGAACCCGAAGAATTCCGCACTTCTGGTTTCAGGCACCATCTGGCCGAATAGGGATCTTGCTAATCCCTGGGATCCGCCCAATAGGGCTCCAGCCATGCATCCCAGTAGTAGGAATTGGTACATGACGCTGAATCCAAGGGGCTCCCATAGTTTGTCTCTGACAGCCTCAGGTACGAAATCCAAGGGTCCGTCTCCTAGACTAGTGGGGTGTTCGTCTCCAAGGGCGGTGTGACCATCTAACGAGCCCCCGGATACACTGGCGCTGAATCTTGTTTCTGAGAAATCTGCGAAGAATATCTCAATTAGTTGGGTATCGGCAATGGATGCTGCTCTGTATTCATCAGATTCGGTATCAGGATTGTTGAATTCGTAAATCGTCCGATCGTCATAATTGTCGTCTTCGTGTACGGGCATGACATTGAGCCACTTCGTTGCCCAATCCTGCTCAGATTCGTCGACAGATAACTTCAGTGCGAATGCTGTTTCTCCGACTGTGATGTCGTATTCGGATGTTTCTTCGTTCCAATCATACTGGAAATCGTACTCCGAATGTTGAGAGAGTTCCAACGGGGCGAATGAAAGCGCGGCCGTCACCACGACGACCCAGCCGATCAAGGACATTGTCAAGGCTGATTTCGTGCTAGTAGCCTCGGCCAATCTTGTGAATCCTATCGCGCAGGGAGCTGCGACGAACTGGATGACCAATATTGTGGCTATCAGCGCGGTGGTTGTTAGGCCTAGCACGGTTATGCCATAGATTCCTGCCAAGGCAGTCACTGAATTTATGCCATCAATGAACAAAAAGTAGGCGAACATATAGATGAACAGAGTCTTAAATTTCCGCCATTCAGAGAATGTCTTTTTCAACTCACTGAATGCAAGCTTTGCTGATTGGTTGATTCCAAGGCTCTCCATCTCATTCTCAATTTCCGGTTCGGGCACGTACTTGAATGTCAACATTGCAAAACCGAGCCACCACGCTCCCGAGGATGCCATCACGAAGGGGATAAGCCAACTAGGGTTGGATCCAGCGCCATCCACGATGAATGTAATCATGATAAGGTGGATGAGCAGCAAGACCCCTCCGCCGAAATAGCCGTATGCGAATGCCTTGTTGGATATTGCATCCATCTCATCATCCGTGCCCATGTGAGGTAGCAATGCATTGTAGAATACACCTGCACCGTTCAACCCAATGTTAGCTAACAAGAACATGACGAATATCCAAACCCACTGAAACGAGATATCGAGCATTGGAGCGAAGGCGAGAGCAATGGTTGAACCTGCCCCCAGGTAAGTTAGTATTCTGAGCCACCACATCTTGATTGCTCGCCTATCTGCGATGACTCCGAGAGATGGACTTGCAATCGCCACCAGAAGTGCTCCGATTGCAACTGCAACGCTCCATACGGCGTCCGAAGTCATGTTTCGGCCAAGAATCTCGGCCTCCAGGCCATTTGCCTTGAGGAAGAGGTAGGCGAACCACGCAGGGAGGACCGCGGTTGTCACGGATGTCTCGAATGCTGATTTGCCCCAGTCATAGAATGCATAACCGCGTACTGAATTAGGATTTGATTGGCGATCTAAAGTGGCTCCTTGCATATCACTGCCTCACCACCCAATATGTATGAGTGGGTATGAGCGTTGTCACTGCGGAGGGGGCATTGAACACGCTAAGTCATATCCGCTGACTTCTCGGAATCAGTATTTTTGATAGGCTAATTGATGTCCTTCATTACTCTCAGAGTGAATATGGTTGGGGGGGCTTGGAAGAAGCCGAGGGAAAATTCCATCGAAGCCCTGCTGTACGGCATGGAACACGCGGATGGGGTCGAAATGGACCTCAGACTGACGGCTGATGGCGAGGTGGTTATCCATCATGATCCGAAAACTTCTGGTGGCCTGTATCCAGAATCTAGCGATTATAGCGAGATTGCTGAGTATTCAGATCGATTTGAAGATCTCTTGTCCAAAGAAGAATTTACATCAAGATGGGTCGATGAGGGTCGGTTCGTCTGTCTAGAATTGAAGGCGCCTCATCCATCTTCTGGATCTGGTGGAGGCTGGTTTAGAGGCGAACCCATGAGGCGTCACATGAGTGAATTGATGCAAAAGGTAAGAGAAATGATCGAGCATGAGGGCGTTCCCCTATCTTCGACGGTATTCTATTCCTTCGACCCAGTAATAACGAAAGTAGCAGAGATGCATTCTGGAGACTACCGTCACGCTAGACTAATGCCAAAATTAAGACAATGGGGGGGATGGAATGTCCAGAGGGCTGCAGCATTCCCGTCCTTCATTTCTACATCTGTACCACGGATGTTATCTCGGCAAAGAAAACTGGGTGCACCTATGCTGCCACTCGCCTTGGAGTACCTCGAAGGATGGACTCGTCACGTTCCAATCGGAGCGTCTGTGGGATTGAAAGGGAGAGGGCTTCAACGCTTCAATGAGATAAGAAAAGGACATCCGGTCTACGTCTGGCCTGCGCCCTTGGAGGTAGAACCACGTTTATTGGATGCAGGACTATCCTGCATATCTGACACCATGGATTCAAGTCTACAGTATCCTGGGGGATTAGAAAGGTGTATGAGGCCTGCAACGATGCCTGAAATTGAAGGGATTCGAATGCCTTGGAATGAAATTTCTCAGGGAGAGCGTAGAGGAGTTGTTCAAAAATGGCGTAAGCGCTGGTCATGGAGTACGCCTCTCGAAGAGTTGGAAAGGATATCGACAGCCAACACGCTTCCCTGGGAAGCGCCTCGTTTGATAGGTCACAGAGGGGTTGGCAAAGATCCTGGGACCCTATGATTCAAGACGCCTATGCGGTTGATTTTCTGCTATATACTTGGGTCTATAGATTGGGACTCCTCGACCCCCTCGCGCACTTCGCTCATCGAGTATTTGTGCGGTTATTCCCGCTACCCTAGACCATCCGAAGAATGTCGTATAGTACTCTGGTTTTCTGAATCCTACAGACTGAAGTAGAGATCCACTGGCGATGTCCACATTGGGATATGGGTTGGATATCTTAGGTATCTCCGAAAGAATTGGGGGCACCACCTTGCGAAGTGATTTTACAATTTTAAAATCGGGATCATTTGGACAGACCTCTTCACCGAGTTGAATTAGTAGCCTTGCACGAGGGTCCTCCGCACGGAGTACTCCATGTCCGAAGCCATAAATCGGCCTCTTTGCAGCTAGTTCCCCTCTCACAAATGTTTCAATCTCTTCCTCATCACTAGTCCCAATTCGTTTTACAAATTCAAGGCACGATTGATTTGCTCGCCCGTGTAATGGGCCGGATAGAGCACTCATTGCAGAAGATATGGATGCATATATCGAAGCCCTTCCTGATGCGACTGCTTTTCCAGAGAATGTCGAGAGATTACCGCCCCCATGATCCATGTGGAGTATGAAGAAGAATCTCAAAACCCTATTCATTCTCTCTGCTTCATCGCCATCTATCCCAAGCATGTGCGTGAAATTCTCTACGAGTCCGAGTTGTGGTCGTGAATCCCTTGTTTCCTGCCTTTTGCCGCCTCTCAACAAAAATATCCTAACCATCAATTCAGGCATCCTGGCAATGAGGTTCATGGCATCAGTACGCAAATCGCCCGTTGTATCCGATGCTCCGAGGGCAAGTATTCCAATTGATAGCCAATCCATTGGGTGTCCAGAACCAGGAGTTAGTGATTCAAGTACCCGTAAAGCCCCGGTCGGCATATTCTCTGCACGATGGGCAAGTTCAGCTCTAAATGCCTCACTTTCCTCGTCAGTTGGAAGTCTTTTGTTAAACAGAAGGTAGATGACATCCTCTTCTTCTAAATTGGCTAAATCTTCGACAGGGTATCCGACATAATGTACTCCTTTCAAGGGATCCACGAATGAGGTCCGGCAGGTCCCAACGGGAACACCTCTAAGCCCGGAGTCGATATTCTCACTTCGAATCTGGAAAATTGAATCTCCCTCATCTCCCATAATCTGGATGCTGGGATTGGTCTGTCATAATCTCTCCGATAGAATATCATCTTTTATGGCAAGTCAAATTAGTCCGATTTCCTTTCCGACCTCTTCAAACTTTGAAAGGACCTCATCGATGTCCTCGCGTGTTAGGCCAGATGACATTTGAGTTCTTACCCTAGCCTTGTCCCTCGCAACCATTGGAAAGACAATCGCCCCAACCATGACTCCCCTTTCTCTCAATTTTCTCGATAATTGTTGAGCCAATCTGCTTTCCCCGCACATGACTGGTATGATGGGGGTTGTGGATACCCCCGTATCGAATCCAAGAGAAGTAAGCTCATCTCGGAAATAATTCGTATTCGACCATAGCCTTTTCACATGTTGTGGCTCGTCTCTTAGAACCTCTATCGAGGCCTTCTGAGCCGCTGCGACGCCGGGAGGCTGGCTTCCTGAGAGAAGCCACGACCTGCTATGATTCAATGCGTAATTCCTCAAATCCTCTGATCCTGCGATAATACCGCCTTGGACTCCCAATGCTTTGGAGTATGAGCCGCCTTCAACAGTTACTCTTCCTTGGAGTTCGAAATGTGCTACTATGCCTCTACCCTCTCCAAGGACTCCCTCGCCATGACAATCATCCACCATGACCATAGCATCATACTCTTCAGCCAGGTCCACTATCTCATCCAGTGGTGCTATATCGCCATCCATGCTGAATACGCCATCAGTGATGATTAATTTACGATCAGCCGATCTGCCTTCCCTAAGGGCATTCTCAAGGCCACTCATGTCATTATGCGGGTAGACTGACCTCTGGGCCTTAGTCAAACGAACGCCATCGATTATCGAGCCATGATTTAGTTCGTCCGAGATGATGAGATCTTTATTCCCCCTTACTAGCGTAGGAATCAAACCAACATTTGCGGTGTATCCTGCTGAATAAATCAAGGAAGCTTCGACGCCCTTGAATTCAGCTGCGACCCTCTCAGCTTCTAAGTGCAGATCCAAGGTCCCAGCAATTGCCCTTACTGAGCCTGATCCAGCACCATACTTCTTGGTCGCCTCTATGGAGGCTGTGACGACCTTCGGATGGGTTGTGAGGTTGAGATAATTGTTCGCGGACAACATAATCATTTCAGAGCCGTCTACGTTGCATCTGGGTGCATTCGCAGATTCAAGAGTGGGCGGGTTCCACGCCAAACCTTGTTCTACAAGCTCTTCATACCGATGCTTCATCCATGACAGGTCTGCCGCCATGAACTGCCATGGGATAGGGAGTAAATGGCTATTACCAATCAGGTTACCAATAACGAACAATGAAATGTTGGTTCTCGAGTCGGACATCATGACCCTATACGATACGATAACCAAAGCGCTTGAGCAGAGAGATGCCGGAATGTACACTGACCTGTTCCATGGCGATTACGAGTTCGTCAGGCACCAGTCTGGTACATCGATGGACAGAGAGCAGATGGTGGAGATGATGGAGATGATGATGTCCAACGAAAAGGTCGTTGTTCGCGATGCCAGATGCGTCTACGAAAACGATGAGATACTAGTCGAGCACTCATTGATGGACTTCCCAGATGGGACTACTGAGGCTGTGATGAGCGTTCATATCCTAAAAGATGGGTTAATCATCCGGACAGAAACTGGTGCTACACTGATTTCGAAGTAGTTCGAAGAGATTACGGCCGCACACAGTGATGCGAGAATATTCTGGACCAGATGTAGAAAAGGTGTTTTCATGAAGGAGACAAGAATACAGGGCAAGGTTGCAAGTGGTCTGGGGAGAGCCCAGATTTTCATGTCTCAGCCACACTATCAGGAGCAGTTTAGAGATGTATTGGGTGCAACTGCGTGGCCTGGAACTTTGAATATCGAGGTCATGGGGGAAGATCTAGAGATATATGCCGGCCTGCGAGCCGCGGCTGGGCTGAGTGATAGCGACACTATCGAAAATGTGGAACCTCGTCGAATAAATGGTTTTGAGAGGGAGGGACGCTCGTTTGGAGGTGCCACTGCATTCCTATCCTCGATATCGAAAGATGGATCTTCTTGGTATGGATGTGCCATACTCATCCCAGACCTTACACGTCATACTGAAACTGCTGAAATAATTGCAAGTTCATTTCTAAGAGAGTTGCTCCCTGTCAATGATGGAGATTTTGTTTCCTTGATTGTCAAATGAACCTAGAAGTCCAATCGGACTCGAGAAGCGTGTGTATCTCAGATAAAGCTGTAGCGCGCCAACGTGCTATGGCTCTAGGGTCTGAATTAAGCGGAGGCGCGTGAAATGGAATTTCTGGAAGAGGGGCGATCCACGAAGGGGGTATGTCCCTGTGATGGATGTTCCAGAGTAGCAGTGCATCGGCCGGGGCTCTACCTAAATCTCTAGCACCATCAGGATTCCTAAGGGCGTCCAAGATTTCATCAATGCTTGAATTTAAGCTATTTACTGCATTAATTGCTGAAGCCATTCTTCTAACCTGATTCCACAGGAATGACTCGGCTGTAACTGAGAATCCGGCGATTCCACCATCTTCGCGCCTCCAGAGTGCGCACTCATCTACGGTCCTGATGGGGGGCCTTTCAGGATCTGGTCTCGAGAAGGCTGAAAAATCATGTTTTCCAGAGAAAATTGAACATATTTCTTCTAGAGTATCCTGATCCGAGTCATTTTTCCAACCATGAATCATATCTAGACGATACAAATAGGTGCGAGAAGATGCTAGTCGGATTGGCAAGGAAGATTTTCTTCTAGAAACACCCCATACGCATAGCTGCGACGATAGCCTATCACCAATAGCCCTAATGATTCTCGATTCGTCCAAGTTATTCATGAGTGACGGTTCGAGTTCCAGATCGATTAAGTTCATTCTCGCGCTTACGCCTGCGTCGGTTCTCGATGATAGACGTATTTTTGCATTCTCAGACCAATTTAATTCTTCAATAATGGCCTTTATTTCGCCTTGTACTGTGGGCATATCGGGTTGTATTTGTGACCCGCTATACGCTGCACCATGATAGCCTACTGCGAGGATGAAACTCTCGGCTTCTGGGCCGGGCCACACATTTACTCCTCGACCAAGTGCTCCATTGCTTCTTCGACAGAAGAGAAACCTAATCCTAGGATGGCAAATTCTATTGCAACGGGAATGAATTGCCTTGCAAACTGCTCGCTTCGATCATAACCAACCTTAACATCAATACAATCGATTAATTGTTTGGCAGCTTCATAAAGATGGAATGAAACATCGACATCTTCTGTTTTCTTACCAAGCTCAATCAGTTTCTTGAATTCTCTAATAGCCATGGGGACGCGATCGAACTCAATAAGGGCGTTTGCGAGTGCAGCCTGATACTCAGCATTTTCTGGTTCTAAACCAGCCGCTCTTTTGAGATATGATTGGACTTTGCCCTCATTTATCCTATCATTCCCTTTTTCATCAAAATTTCCATTTTCTTGTATCTCAAACATTGCTGCTTCTGCCCAGCCGTGATATCCAGCAGGGTCGTCCGGAGAACTGCTTACATGCTCCTCAAATATCGACATTGCCGTCATGTAATCGCCTCGAGTGATATGTTGTGCAGCTATTGTGATGATATCTTCTTCGGACATGTGAATCCCTCGTACTACATCCCAGATGCTTTCG
>MDTB01057729.1_pt1 | contig 16540 bp, 15 predicted proteins | sample 811161 | NCBI WGS metagenome assembly MDTB01 (sample SAMN05326650, study PRJNA326480) | marine metagenome | isolation source: seawater | place: Mediterranean Sea | collected 2009 | reverse complement strand
TTCAACTTGTGTCCAAGAAATCTTTGAATTTTTTCCTTTGCAAGCTCCTCTTTTTGTTACAAAGTTATAAATACCACCTTTGCCTTCTTTGTCTCCAGGATACCAGTTTTGTACTGTTGAATATTTTATTTCAGCGTCGTCTAATGCAATAAGCTCAACATTTGCAGCATGTAATTGATTTTCATCTCGCATTGGTGCTGTACAACCTTCTAAATAACTTACATAACTTCCTTTATCGGCGATTATTAATGTTCTTTCAAATTGTCCAGTTTCGGATGCATTAATTCTAAAATATGTGGATAGTTCCATTGGACATCTAACTCCTGGTGGGATGTAAACAAATGAACCATCGGTAAAAACAGCAGAATTTAAAGTTGCAAAAAAGTGATCAGTAATAGGTATGACAGTTCCTAAATATTTTCTTACGAGTTCAGGATGTTTTTGAATTGCTTCTGATATTGAACAAAATATCACTCCTACTTCTGTAAGTTTTTCTTTAAATGTTGTTGCAACAGATACTGAGTCAAAAACTGCATCAACAGCTATTCCGCTCAATCTTTTTTGTTCTTGTAAAGGTATTCCTAATTTTTTATATGTCTCTAAGAGTTTTGGATCTAAATCATCTAAACTTTTTGGTTTATCTTTTACACTTTTTGGTGCTGAATAGTAGTATAGATCTTGATAATTTATTTTTGGATATTTTGGTTTTTGCCAAGTAGGTTCTTTTAAATTTTTTAGTCTATCAAATGCTTTCATTCTCCAATCGAGCATCCATTTAGGTTCTTTTTTAATTTTAGATATAAATTCAATTACTTCTTTGTTAAGTCCTTTTGGGGCTTTAATACTTTCAATATCAGTAGTAAAACCATATTTGTAATCTTTTAATTTTTCTAATTCTTTTTCTCTCATTTTAAATTCTTTTTTCTCTATTTCTATTAATTAGATCTCCAAGATTTTTTTTATTGAAAAAATCATTTATATAAACTTCTAGTTCATCCCATAGATTGTGAGTTATGCATTTTGCATTTTTGCCATTGCATCCCTTTTTAGATTCTTTTTTACACTTAATGGTTTTAACTTTTTCATCCACAGCAAAAAAAATATTTGAAAGTTTAATTTGATCGGGATTTTTTGTTAATAAATATCCACCATTAATGCCTCTCGAGCTTTTAACTATATTATTTTTTTTTAACTTAGAAAAAATTTGTTCTAAATATATTAAAGATATGTTTTGGCGTAGCGAAATATCTCTTAGAGATACTGGATCTCCTTTATCAAACGACGCTAAGTCTGCTAAAGCCATTACGGCATATCTACCCTTTGATGTTAACTTCATAAAATTCCTTCAAAATCTAGCATTTATATATATACCCGACTAAAATAGTCAAGTTTCATAAAAAATAATATTTATGGCAAAATGTCACCCATTTATGATAAAGATATTTTTTTTGAGAATAATAATCAATAACATATATGGAAAACAAAATAGTTGAGATTTTTATACCAGGTCCTGCAGGTCGTTTAGAAGCTAAATATTATAAAAGCACAAAAATTACATCTCCAATAGCTTTGGTCTTGCAACCTCACCCGCAGTACGGGGGAACTATGAATAATAAAGTCGTGGTTGAAACTTTTAAAACTTTTGTTGAAAATGATTTTTCAGTATGCAGAGTAAATTTTAGAGGTGTTGGTAGAAGTGATGGTGAATTTGATAATGGACAAGGTGAACTAGCGGACGCTGCTGCAGCTTTAGATTGGCTAGAAAGAGAAAATTTTGATAACTCACAATGTTGGGTTTCGGGATTTTCTTTTGGATCATTAATTGCGATGCAATTATTGATGAGGAGACCGGAAATAAATAGATTTATAGCAATTTCACCTCAACCAAATGTTTATGATTTTTCTTTTTTATCTCCATGCCCAACTTCTGGTTTGATGATTTATGGAAAAAAAGATGAGCTTGTCCCTTTAGAACATATAACAGAACTAAATAAAAGACTAAGTATGCAAAAAGGTATTAAAGTTGAATTTCAAATAATAGCTGATGCAAATCATTTTTTTGCAAAATCTGAAAATGATTTAGTGAAAGCACTGAATAAATACATCAAAAAAGAAACAGCATTATACTAAAAATTTTTTGCTATCTCGCCTCCGCTGCAAGGAATTTTGCATCCGGTTGTTTCAGGAAATGAAATTGGTAATTGAAGATATGATCTTAAAGCTAGATATGCAAATGCTTGGGACTCTATAAAATCTCCATCTATATTAAGATCGTCAATTAAATTTATTTTATTTTTTATTTTTTTTTCAATTAATTCAATTAAATATTTATTTTTTCTTCCACCGCCACAAACATAAATATTTTTATTAAAAGTTTTATTAGATATAATTTCAGCAGTAAATTCTGTAATTGTAGCCGCACCATTTTCTAAATTTAATCCTCTTATAAATGATAAATCAAAATCATTTACATCAAACGATTTTTTTTGACTAATATTATTATGGTAAAAATTATCTATTGATTGTTCTAAGATAAATTTGTCAACTTTTCCAACTCTTGCAATATTTCCATTTTCATCAAAGTTTTTTTTTGAATTAAGCCTAATCCACTTATCTATTAAGCAATTTCCAGGTCCAATATCCATACTGATCATTTCAAAACTTTTACTTACTGAAGTAATATTTGCTATTCCCCCAATATTTAAAATTGTTGTTGGAACTTCAATTTTATTTTTTTTTATTAATAATTTATGAAAAATTGGACTTAAAGGAGCTCCTTCTCCACCATTATTTAGGTCGTTCTGCCTAAAATTATATATAACTTTTTTTTTTGTAAGTTTTGATAAAAGATTTGCATCCCCTAGCTGTATAGTTTTTCTTAAGCTAGAATTATGAAAAATGGTTTGACCATGAAAACCTATAAATTCAATATCGTCGCTAAGATTTTTTATAACCTCTTCAACCACATTCACATGGAATATTGTGATATCATTCTCTAGTTTTTTTAACTCCTTTAAATATTTATTTAAATCCTGGGGTTCATAAATTTTTTCTCTTAAATAGTGGATATTTTGGCTTATTTCTTTTGTATATCCAAAATAATTATCTGAAATTATGTCATAATTGTCCTTGCCATCAGATTTAATGATAGAGGCATCTACACCATCGCCAGATGTTCCACTCATTAAACCAAGACTGTTATAGCTTTTATTCATATATTTTTTAATTAATTCAAATAAAGTATATTGATTCTACACTGTTTTAAAAAATATGGAAAATTCATTCTTAACAGAGTTTAAAAATAGAGAATATTTTAATCAATGTACTAATTCTGAAGAATTAGAACAGTTGATGAGAGAAAATAAAATTAAAGCTTATATAGGCTTTGATTGCACAGCCTCTAGTTTGCACGTTGGAAGTCTACTGCAAATTATGTGTCTTAGATTATTACAAAAACATGGACACCAACCAATTGTGCTTCTTGGTGGCGGCACAACTCGAATTGGTGATCCTTCAGGTAAAGATGAAACAAGAAAGCTTCTTTCAGACAAACAAATTGAAAAAAATATTAAAAATATAGAAAAAATTTTTAAGATATATTTAAAAACAAAAAATTCAAAAACAAAAGTTATATTTGTAAATAATTACAAATGGTTAGGAAAGTTAAATTACATAAAATTTTTAAGGGACATAGGAAAGCATTTTACTATTAATAAAATGTTAAGTTTTGACAGTGTAAAGTTGAGGCTAGATAGAGAACAATCATTAAGTTATATGGAGTTTAATTATATGATTTTGCAGGCATATGATTTTCTAGAATTAAATAAAAAAAAAAATTGCTTAATGCAAATAGGTGGATCTGACCAATGGGGAAACATCGTTAATGGTGTCGAACTTATAAAAAGACATTCAAATAAAAAAACTTTTGGTCTTACAACTCCTCTAATTACTTTAGCATCAGGTTTAAAAATGGGTAAAACAGAAAAAGGAGCTGTATGGTTAGATAATAAACTTTTATCAGCTTATGAATATTGGCAATTTTGGAGAAATACTGATGACAGAGATGTTTTAAGATTTCTTAAAATGTTTACTGATTTAAGTTTAGATAAAATTGAAAAGATTAAAAATCAAAATATTAATAATTTAAAAGTATTGTTAGCTAATGAGGCAACTTCTATGTTGCATGGAAAATCTGCCGCTCTAAAAGCAGAACAAACAGCAAAAAATACATTTGAAAAAAGATCCATTGGTGATGACTTGCCAATTATTAAAATAAACAAAAATGATTTATCTAATGGTCTAAATATTGTTGAATTAGTAATTAAAACAAAATTATTAAATTCTAAAAGCGAGGTAAGAAGAACAATTATAAATAAAGGTATTAAATTAAATAATGATACAGTGGAAAATGACAAATTCAGAGTTTCAATAGATAACTTTAATAGTGATAATATATTAAAACTTTCTCATGGTAAAAAAAATCACGTAATATTAAAATTGAATTAATTATTTTTTTTTATTTTTTCTAATGTACGAGTAATAAATCTTGGAGTTAATGTTTTAATTGGATTGACAGTTGTTTTTAAATCTTTAGGAGGTCCTTTAATTTTAAAACTAACTCCAAAAACTCCTTCACCAACTTTTTTTCCTATGAGGATATCTCCAATAAAGGGGATTGAAGCAATGGTTCTATTTATAGTTCTTGCCGGTACTAATGTGCCTCTCAAACTAATTAATTCATTGCTTTGTATGTAGCCACTCATCATGATTGAAATTGCGGGACCAATTGCATAAATCTCATCTACGGTAATTTTTTTATTTTTATTTGAAAAAATCATTTCAAAATCTGTAAATCTTATACCCTCTCCAGTTAAAAGGTCTGCTATTCCCTGAAGAGATGCTAATGACAAAAGCTTAGCTAATGCAGGAACTTCTTTAACTTTAAAATTATCAATTCTTAATTCAGATCTAGAAACATTATTTTTTTTTATAGATTGGAAATCCAAAACTCCATCTTCAAAACCTTTGATAAATTTGTATCTTTTAACTAATGGTTTTGGATAGGCAGAAAAAAGTGTGGTAACTTTTTCATTATTTTCGTTTTTAATTATTGTTAAAGTTATTCTTTTATTGTTAGAAAAATTAGATTCTAATTTTAATTGGTTAATTTTGTTATCAACAAAATTAATACTTCCATAAAGATTTCTAAGATATGAAATTTTATCAATATAAGTTTGATCAATTTTAATAATTATATCAGTATTTAAATTATTAAAAAAAGAGAATTCTTCATTATTATTTTCACTGTCTAATATATCGTCAATAAGAATACTGGCATCGAATATTTTTCCTTTAAGCTCATAATTTTTTTTGTTCTTTTTAAGAATAATTTTATTAAATTTTTCATTGTTACCTAAAATATCTAATTCTAAATTATTTATATAATTTATTCTAAACTTTTCATTCAATGATAATTCCTCGAATAAAATTCGATTATTTGACTCCTGAAACAAAACCTTCTTTAAAATTAATGATTTATTTTTTTTAAATATACCATTTAATTTCAATGATGAATTTTTATTTTCTTTTTTGTTATAATTTAAGATTTTAATTGATATGGGATTATTATTAAATTTTATTTCAGTATCAAATTCATAATTATCATTTGAAAACTTTATATTATAATTTATTTGATCTTCATTTTTATCAAATAAATATTTACCGTTGCCAGAAATAGAAAAATCTTTTTTACTATAGTCTAATTGAATATCGTGGTCTTTTAATAAAACTGATCCATTAAAATTAGGTAAATATTTTTTTAAAGGCAAATTTTTGTTTTTATAACTGAGGTTTTTTAGATTAATTTTTGATTTAAAATTTAAGTCAGAAAACTTAAATTTTTTATCAATTTTAAATGTAAAATCATTATTAGAAAAAAATGTAAGATTTGAAAAATCAGAATTATTAAAATTTAAATAGGAGGATAATAAATCAAAATTTACAGGATGTTTAGAGTTTGCAATATTGCCTGCAATTAAAAAATATTTAATTTGATCTTTTATTTCAATTTTTTTAGAAAATAATTTTATTTTTTCGTATTCAATCGAATTATTTTTAAATGTATAATTTTTATCTTTTATTTCAAAATTTAAATCAATTTTATTCACTATTTTTTTATTTAATAATTTGAGGTTAGCATCTTTTATCTTTCCTTTAATTAGATAGTCATTTCTAATTTTGCCAGCATTATCAAAATTAAGAATTATCTCGGCTATTATTTTTCCCTTTTTTGTCATTTTATTTAATATGAATAGCTGTGGTGTATTTTTGTGGATTCTAAGTAGTTTTATTATATCTTTAATATCATTTTCTTTAGTTTTGATTACTAAATTATTAATTGCAAATTCACTCTTTACAAAAGACTTAACTGAAAAATTAGTTTGAATATTTTTTATGCTTATTTTTTTATCCTCAAAAACTATATTGGAATCTTGAGTTTTAAGCCCAATAGAAAATTTTTTTAAATCTAAAATAATTTTAACTTTGTTGAGCTCAATATTTACTTTATCGTTAGTTTCTGAAATTTTATCTTTTATTATTTGATTAAACCGTTTTGTCTCTATTCCAAAATAGCTCAAATATGCAACGGCAACTATTATAATAAAAAAAATTGATAATAATAATTTAATAATTTTTTTAATCATTTATTTTATATAAAGAGCTTTCTAGAAACTCATCAATTTCTCCATTTAATATTTTATCTGGGCTTGTACTTTCATGATTGGTTCTATTGTCTTTAACTAATCTATACGGGTGCAATACATAGGATCTAATTTGGTGTCCCCATCCAATCTCAGATTTTAAATTTTCTATGTTTTTTGTTTTTTGTTCTCTTTTTTTTAATTCATAATCGTAGAGTCTTGCTTTTAACATATTCATACAAGTCTGTTTGTTTTTGTGTTGAGATCTCTCATTTTGACATTGAACAACAATTTTAGTCGGAAGATGAGTAACTCTTACTGCGCTATCAGTAGTATTAACATGCTGTCCACCTGCTCCGCTAGATCTATAAGTGTCTATACGTAAATCTTTTTCCGATACCTCAATATCGATATTTTCATCTACCAACGGGTATATCCAAACACTTGCAAAACTTGTATGCCTTCTTGCGCCAGAGTCAAAAGGCGAAATTCTAACTAGTCTATGAATACCTGATTCTGATTTAAGCCATCCATAAATATAGTCTCCTTCTAATTTTATTGTAGTTGATTTTATGCCAGCTTCATCTCCTTTATGTTCACTTATTAGTTCTGTCTTAAATTTTTTGCTGTCTGCCCATTTAATATACATTCTTCTTAACATTTCGGCCCAATCTTGACTTTCGGTTCCTCCTGCCCCCGCGTGTATTTCTATATAGCAATCTAAACTATCTGTCTCATTAGAGAGAAAGCATTTTGTTTCATTTTTTTTTGCTTTTAATCTTAATTTTTCTAGTCTATTAACTGTTTCATTAATTATTGTGTCGTTTCCTTCATCAATAGCAAGCTGATATAATTCACTTATTTCTTCGAGTTCTTTTAACAAAAAATTATACGAATTAATTAAATCTTCATGCAATTTCTTTTCTTTTAATACTTTAGTAGCTTTAGCTTTATTCTGCCAAAAATTGGCATCTAGCATTTTTTGATTATTTGTTTCTAAAATAGAATGAATTTTATTTTTTTCAAAGAAACTCCTTAATTCTTTGATTAATTTTTTCTATTTCTTGTTTTTGATTTATAAATTCATTCTGCATTAGTAAAACCTTAATATATTATTATTTTTTAATCTATTATTAATATCAATATTTTCATTTTCTTCGATACTAATTTTATTTTTTTTAAATACTTCAACTATTGTCTCTTTAGATGTGAAATTGGCTTTTTTACCAGTAAATTTATCAACTACCATCATTGTAATATTATCTGATACTTTAAATGGTCTTGCGTCTTTTTTCTTTATAGCTTTTTTCACAAAATCTTTAAAAATTGGCATAGCAGTTTTTGCACCTGTTTCATGTTTGCCTAAAGTTTTAGGATCATCTAAACCTACATATACACCGACTACTAATTTAGATGTAAAACCAATAAACCATGTATCTGTATTTTTATTTGTAGTTCCCGTTTTTCCTGCAATATCTAAATTAAGATTTTTTAGTTTTCTGCCTGTTCCTCTTTTTACAACTCCTTCAAGCATTGATATCATTTGATATGCAGTCTCAGGAGAAAAAATTTGTTTAAAATCATCTGAAATCTTAGGAACATTATTACTTAAAAATGATATTTGATCACAATTTTCGCATTTTCTTGTTTCTGTATTAAAAATAGTGTTTCCTTCACTATCTTGAATTCTATCAATCAAAATCGGTTTAACTAACTTTCCTCCATTTACAAAAGAGCAATAGGCAGATGTTAACTTAATCAAAGTAGTTTCTGCAGAGCCTAATGAGATTGATAAAAGTTCGCTGGGATTATCATAAATACCAAGTTGTTTTGAAAAATTTATAATTTTTTTTAGTCCTAAATCTTGTGCTATTCTAACTGTCATTAAGTTTCTAGATTTTTCTAAACCCATTCTTAAAGTTGAAGGTCCATAAAATTTTTTTCCATAATTTTCTGGCTTCCACATTTTTAAATCAGATCCTTGTTCCAAAACTAATGGGGCATCAAGAATTAATGTTGAGGGAGAGTAATTGTTTTCTAAAGCAAGTGCATAAATAAAAGGTTTAAATGCAGAGCCTGGTTGTCTTAACGCTTGAGTTACTCTATTAAATTCACTTTTTTTAAAACTAAATCCTCCACTAAGTGCGAGAACTCTTCCTGTGAATGGATCCATTACAACAATTCCACCATTTACTTTTGGTAGTTGTTTTAATTCATAAATATTATTATTTATTTTTTTAACATAAATAATATCTCCTAATTTAAGTAAGTCTTTAAATTCTTTTTTTGACCAAGAAATACTTTCATAATTTATCTTTCCTTTCATTTTTGTCTGAGTTTCAATATTTACAGAAAATTTTTCAATTTGTTTAACTATTGCAAGTTCCCATTTAATTGATTTTTCTAATTTAAATTTTTTTAAAATCTTACTATTATTCCAATCATTTGAAATTTTAATATTGTCCAAAGGACCTCTCCAGCCTTTTCTTTTATCATAATTTTCTAATCCATCTCTCAGCGCATCAGTAGCAATATTTTGCAAATTTAAATTTAAGGGTGTTTTAATATTCAATCCTTGTTTATAAACTCTATCAAAACTAAATTTATCAACAATATTTTTTCTTATATCTTCAACATAATATCTTGTATCCTCTAAATAGATTTTTTTTCTTTTTTTTAAAATAATCTCTTTATTAGTAAATTCTTTATGAGTTTTTTTATCAATATATTCATTATCGAGAAGATTATTTAAAACCAAATTTCTTCTAAATTTTGCTAGTTCTATATTTTTATATGGATTGTATCTACTAGGCGCCTTTGGTAAAGCAGCTAGTAATGCTGTTTCAGAATAATCTAATTCATTTATAGGTTTGTCGAAATATTCTAAGCTTGCCGAAGCAACTCCATATGACCCTTCGCCAAGATAAATCTGATTTAAATATAATTCTAATATTCTTTTTTTCGTTAGAGCTCTTTCAATTCTGAATGCTAGTATTGCTTCTTTTAATTTTCTGTTAAGGCTAACTTCATTGGAAAGTAAAAAATTTTTTGCAACTTGTTGAGTAATTGTTGAGGCTCCTTCAAGTCTTTTTGAAGACAAAAAGTTCGAAATATTATTAATTGTTGCTCTTAAGACTCCTTTTGCATCAACTCCTGGATGAGAAAAAAAATTTTTATCTTCAGCTGATAAAAATGCATTAATCACTTTTTCTGGAATAGAATTATATGGCACGAAGATTCTTTTTTCAGAGGAAAAATCACTCACCAACTCACCTTCCCCTGAGTATACTTTGCTTGATACTGGGGCTTTATAGTTTTTTAAAAACTTATAATCTGGTAAATTATTAGAAAATGCCCATAAAATTGCAAAGATTGAAAGGCCTACTAGCAAGCTGAAGGTAATTATCAATATAAATATTCTTTTCAATATTTTGTTCATTTTTGTATTATTTAATTGATGAATTTGTTAAACATATGGCACAGAATTATAACAAAATTTTAAGAAAAAAATGAAACAAACAATCAAAATTATATGGAAAAAAATTTATATATTGATGCATCGCATCCAAATGAGACTAGAGTTGTACTTAAATCAAATGGCAACATTGAAGATTACGAATATGAAGGTATAAAAAATACCTTAATCAAAAATAATATCTATTTAGGTAAAGTCAGTCGCGTAGAACCATCTTTACAAGCAGCTTTTATTGATTTTGGCAGAGAAAGACATGGTTTTCTATCATTCAATGATATTCAATCAGATTACTATCAAATTCCTCAGAGTGACCTAGAAAAAATCAAAGAAGAAGAAGAAAAAACTAGAGAAAAATTACAAAAAGAGAGTGAGCAAAAGGAAGATAAAAATTTAGATGAAGGAAACCTTGAGGGAGAAGATCCAGTTGAAAAAAATCCAGATTCAATTGATGTAGTTAATGCAGAAGAAGGAAATAAGAATGAAGTTAAATATCGATCTAAAAGATACAAAATTCAAGAAGTTATAAAACCAAATCAAGTTATACTTGTTCAGGTATTAAAAGATGAAAGAGGTCTAAAGGGTGCTGCTTTAACTACATTTATATCTATAGCTGGTAAGTATATTGTATTAATGCCAAATACTCCTAAAGGAGGAGGTATATCGCGTAAAATATTTAATCCAGGTGATAGAAAAAAAATAAGAAAAATTTTAAATGAAATTGAAATTCCAAAAGAAATGGGTCTTATAGTAAGAACTGCAGGTTCAAATAAAACTAAAAATGAAATTGAACATGATCTTCAAAATTTAATTAAAACTTGGAATTTAATAAAAGAAAATGCAATGAATTCTATTGCTCCATCTTTAATACATCACGAGAGTGAAATAATAAAAAGAACTCTAAGAGATATTTATGACGAAAATACAAAAAATATAATAATTGAAGGCAATGAAGGCTATAAAAAAGCACAAAACTTTATGAAATTAATGATGCCTAGCCATGTAAAAAAAATAAAAAAATATAGGAACAAAATTCCGCTTTTTTCTAAAGAAAATATAGAGAGTAAACTTAACGAGATTTTTGATACACAGGTTAAATTAAATTCGGGAGGATATTTAGTTATAAATCCTACTGAAGCCCTGGTTTCCATCGATGTTAACTCTGGAAGATCAATAAAACAAAAAAATGTAGAAAGCACAGCTTTAGATACAAATCTTGAAGCAGCAGATGAAATATCAAGACAAATAAAAATTAGAGATTTGTCAGGACTAATAATAATAGATTTTATTGATATGCTTAATTATGGGAATAGAAGACAAGTAGAAAGAAGATTAAAAGAAAGGTGTAGAACTGACAGGGCTAGAATTCAAATAGGACGTATAAGCAACTTTGGATTATTAGAAATGTCACGACAAAGGTTAAGAGAAAGTACTGTAAAATGGGAAGTTGCACTTACTGATGAATCTTTTTCTTTAAAAATTTTGAAAATTATTGAGTTTAAATCAGTAATTCATAAAGCAAAAAACGTAAGTCTTAGAGTCTGTGAAAAAGTATCAACTTTTATGAAAGAAAACTTCATAGATGATTTAAATTATTTTGAAAAAAGAAATAAAATTAAAATTAATATAACTTCTGATGATTCATTAGTTATTCCTGATTATATTATTACTTTTGAAAATAGATCAAAAAAAATAATAGAAAAAATTGAGTCAATAAAAAAACTTAAAAATTTAAAAGATATGGAAAAAGAAAAAAAGAAATATGACTTAGATTCTTCATTAAAAAAAACTAAATATAAGAAAAATATCTTTAAAAGAAAAAAATTTTACAGGAAAAAGTATTATAAAAAAACTAAATTAAACCCTTCTTTGGAGAAGAAGGTCTAGCAAAATTAGAGACTGACATTCTACCTGATAAATAGGAATATCTCCCAGCTATCACTGCATTTTTCATTGCCAAGGCCATCTCAAATGGTTTTTTTGCTTTTGCTATTGCAGTATTTATTAGGACTGCATCACAGCCAAGTTCCATAGCAATTGTTGCATCTGAGGCCTGACCTATTCCAGCATCAATAATTAAAGGAAGTTTTGTCTGTGATCTAATTATTCTAATATTTGTTTTATTTTGAATTCCTAGACCGGAACCTATAGGAGCGGCTAATGGCATAATTGCGCATGCACCAACGTTTTCTAATCTTTTTGCCATCAATGGATCATCGGTGCAATACACCATTACTTTGAAACCTTCTTTGCTTAATATTTCTGTTGATTTTAAAGTTTCTATCATATCCGGAAATAAATTTTTTTTATCACCTAAAACTTCCAATTTAACAAGTTTCCATCCTCCTATTTCTCTAGCTAGACGCAATGTTCTTAAAGCTTCATCAGAAGTAAAACATCCAGCTGTATTTGGAAGATAAGTAATTTTTTTAGGGTCAATAAAATCCATTAGTAATGGTTTTTTCTTATCAAAAATATTAACTCTTCTTACTGCTACCGTTACTATGTCAGCTCCAGATATTTTTATAGCTTTTGCGCACTCAGACATACTTTTATATTTGCCAGTACCAACAATAAGTCTAGATTTAAATTTTTTTTTATCAATTTTTAATTTATCAATTTTCAAATTACCCCCCACCAATAAAATGAACTATTTCAATTTTATCATTATTTTTAAGTTTTATTTTAGATAAACTTTCTTTATTCATTATTTCTCGATTTAATTCAATTGCTACTTTTTTTATTGGGACATCTAACTTTTTGACATAATTGTAAAGGCTTATATTATCTTTAATTATAGCAGGTTTGCCATTTATTTTAATTTTTATTTTTTTTATTTTTTTCATGCTATATAAGTTCTTAATGAGTAATAATATTCTAATTATTAATGGCCCAAATCTTAATCTATTAGGAGAAAGAGAACAATCGCAATATGGATCTTCAACTTTTGAACAAATAAAGAAAATTTGTATAGAAAAATCTAAAGAATTAGGAATTAACTTAGAATTCACTCAATCAAATATAGAAGGTGAAATTGTCACAATTATTCAAAAGGCAAGAAATAATTTCGATGGTATTATAATTAATGCTGCGGGATTTACTCATACTTCTGTAGCTATTAGAGATGCCTTATCGATTTTTAAAAAACCTAGCATTGAATTACATATTTCTAATATTTACAAAAGAGAAGAATTTAGACATAAATCTATGTTAAGTGCAGTGGTAACTGGAGTAATTTGTGGATTAGGTACAGATGGTTATATTTTGGCCATAAATGCAATGCAAGAATTACTAAAAAATGGAAATAGATAAAAAGATTATTAAAAAATTAATTGATGTTTTAGAAGAATTAAAAAAATCGCACAAAGATGATTTGATTGTTCAAAACGATGAAAGTACAGAGGACGAAATCGAGTCTTCAAAAGCAGTTATAAAAAGTCCAATAGTTGGAACTGCTTATATTGCACCAGAACCTGGAGCTAAATCATTTGTTACTGTTGGTAAAAAAATTAAAAAAGGTGACACAGTAATGATAATTGAAGCTATGAAAACAATGAATCATGTTCCATCCACATTTGATGGGATAGTTAAAAAAATATGTGTCGAAGATGGTCAGCCAGTTGAATATGATCAAAATCTCATTATCCTCGAGTAATGTTTAAAAAAATACTTATAGCTAATCGTGGTGAAATTGCAGTCAGAATAATTAGAGCCTGCAAAGAATGGGGAATTCAAACAGTTGCTGTACATTCTGATGTAGATAAAAATAGTATGCATGTAAGATTGGCAGATGAAAGTGTTTGTATAGGACCGCACCAACCAATAAATAGTTATTTAAATATTCCATCCTTAATGTCAGCTATTGAATTAACAAAATCAGAAGCGGTTCATCCAGGATATGGTTTTTTATCAGAAAATTCAAACTTTGCAAAAATTTTAGAGGAAAATAATATTAAATTTATTGGTCCATCCTCAAAAATTATTAAAATGATGGGAGATAAAATTCAGGCAAAAAAAATTGCAAAAGAATATGGTCTTCCAGTTATAGAGGGTTCACAAGGAGGTGTTTCAAGCTTGGATGAAGCAAAAAAAATCGCTGAAAAAATTAATTTTCCAATTTTAATTAAAGCTGCAGGGGGCGGAGGTGGAAAAGGTATGAAAATTGTTAAAAGTGAAAAAGATTTTGATATATCTTTTACTTCTGCAAAAAATGAGGCAATGAAATATTTTGGTAATGATGAAGTGTATATTGAAAAATTTTTTCAAAATCCTAGACATATAGAAGTACAAGTACTGTCCGGAAAAAATAGAACTGTTCATCTTCATGAAAGAGATTGTTCTGTCCAAAGAAGACATCAAAAATTAATTGAAGAAACTCCTAGCCCAGTTTTAGATGATAAAACTAGAAAAGACCTTTTTGAAAAAACAGTAAATATGGTGTCTAAAATAGGCTATGAAGGTGCTGGAACTGTAGAGTTTATTTATGAAAACAAAAAGTTTTATTTTCTTGAAATGAATACCAGAGTTCAAGTTGAACATCCCGTAACCGAAATGGTTACTGGCATTGACATTATTAAAGAGCAAATTTGGATTGCCTATACAGGAAATACAGCTTTGGAACAAAGCGATATAAACCCCAGAGGTCACGCAATAGAATGTAGAATTAATGCCGAAGATGCGAGCAAAAATTTTCAACCTTCACCAGGCATAATTTCAATGTGTCATCAACCATCTGGTTTTAGAACTAGAGTCGATGGTTCAATTTACCAGGGTTATAAAGTTACTCCTTATTATGATAGCATGATTTGTAAACTAATATGCCAAGGAAGAAATAGAACTGAGGCTATTCAAAGAATGCTCAGATCTTTAGATGAATTTGTAATTGAAGGTATTACAACAACTATAGAACTTCACAAAAAACTACTTAATCATGAAAAATTTATAAAATCGGATTTTAATGTAAGTTGGCTAGACTCTGATAAAATAATTTAATAACATTTAGTTAACCAAATATCGTATACGGGATGGTCAAACGGTGTAATGGTTGGACCAGATGAAAAAGTCCATCCATTAAATACAAATACCTCATCATTGCTTTTATTGTTTAGATCTTTAACTTGTAGATAAGCTGTAATCTCAGGATTGTCGTCAAATTTTGAATTTTTACATTTTAAAAATTTAATTAAAAGATTTTTAAATTTTTTTTGTTCACCTATTTTCATAGTTAAAAAATCATTTTTTGAACTAACTTTATCTAAAATTTTGATATCTATTAATTTTCCTTCTAAAGATCCTGCGCTTTCTTCAGAATTTAAAATTGAAAAGTATAAAAAAAATATTGAAAGAAATAAAAAATTAATTATTCCAGCTTTTATATTTTTTTTTAGTTTCATTGTTGTTTTTGTTTGGATGATAATAATCTTTAGTACCCGTTTGGTTTGATTTGTGTGGTTTTTGCCATTTATATTTTTTTAAATCATGAATATATTCAATCTTATTTTTAGTAAAGTGTATCCATGAATACCATTCATTAGGAATTTTTGATGCATCGATTTCACCTTTATATATAATCCATCTTTTACCAGATTTACTTTTATAATATTTGTTGCCAAAAGAATCTTCACCAACTAATTTTCCAAAAAAAATTGTTTGTAATTTAGTTCCAATGGTTTCTTGATTCCACCAAACAAAAAATTTTTTAAAAAATGTCAACATATAAATTTATAAATAATTTCAATTCAAAATTGAAAAAAATAAATTAGACTAAATTAATAATTTGTATATACATTATTTAAGCTTAGACTCAAAAAATTAAATTTAAGGGAAAAAATGGCAAAATACTTAGTAGAAACTTATTATACCTGCAGTTTTAAAGTAAACCACTATTTGGAAGACATTAATGAAAAAGAATTATCAAATCTAGAAAAGCGTGATGATGGAAAATTTGAGATATTAGATATCAAACTAGATACAAGGAAAACAAAGAGCCTAGACTCATTAGAAAGCAAAAAAAATGAAGTTAAGGAAGTTGATTTAGTGAACGAAGTTATTGAAACAAAAATTAATACTAAAGAAAATACAAAATTTTTTACTAAAAAAATTACCGAGGGAGTAAGCAAAAGATTTGGCATGCCTGATAGAAGAAAAGGTTATATTCAAAAAGCATCTATAGGAAATCATAAAGTTTATCTTCATACCGGAGAATATGAAGATGGTAAAATTGGGGAAATTTTTATTGATACTAGTAAAGAAGGAGAGTTAGTTAAAGCTTTAATGAATAATTTTGCAATAGCCATATCACTCGGCCTTCAATATGGAGTTCCGCTAGATGAATTTATAAATGCTTATGTAGATACAAAGTTTGAAC
>MDTB01136343.1_pt1 | contig 16541 bp, 14 predicted proteins | sample 811161 | NCBI WGS metagenome assembly MDTB01 (sample SAMN05326650, study PRJNA326480) | marine metagenome | isolation source: seawater | place: Mediterranean Sea | collected 2009 | reverse complement strand
TATTTAAATATAGAGAAGGAGAATCAGGAGGCGAGTGTTTTTCCAACAGAACCAAGATCTTGAAAAGCTTCATCTAAACGTTTTACCATAGACTGCTCTGCTACTCTTAGATATTTTCTTGGATCGTACTGCTTCTTATATGGTGTCCCCTCTTCAGGATCAATCTGATACTTAAATGCCTTGTGATTTTCGTCTACATAACTACCAATAGATTTCGAAAAAGCAAACTGTGTATCTGTATCAATATTCATTTTGAAAACACCATACGTTAATGCTTCTGCAATTTTTGCTTTATCTGAACCAGAACCACCATGAAAAACTAAATCAAGAGGTCTTTCATTTGTGGAGCATGTTTCTTGGACCAAATCTTGCGAGTTTTTTAAAATTTCAGGACGAAGTTTAACATTCCCTGGCTTATATACTCCGTGTACATTACCAAAAGAGGCAGCTAAGCTAAAATGTCCTATTGGAGATAGCAATTGGTATGCTCTCAGGCAGTCTTCTGGTTGTGTATACAGGAGAGGATTATCAGCGCCGATATCATCATCAGATCCAACTCCATCTTCTTCACCACCTGTAACTCCTAACTCAATTTCAAGACTCATTTCAATTGAAGCCATTCTTTTTAGCATCCGTTCACATTCAGAAAGGTTGAAATCAATATCTTCTGCAGAAAGATCTAGCATATGAGAAGAGAATAAGGGCGAACCTGTTTTTTCAAAATGCTTTTCACTATGTCCAACTAGAGCTTCTACCCATGGAATTAATGCTTTATTTGCATGGTCAGTATGTAACACAACACAAATACCATATCTTTCAGCTAAGAGGTGTACGTGCTGGGCAGCAGAAACACTACCTAGGACTTTTGCTTCAAATTCATTTGATAAACTTTTTCCTGCAAAGAACTGTCCACCACTATTGGAAAACTGAACGATAACATCTGATTTGTTTTTTGCCGCGGCTTCCATAACAGCATTGACAGAGTTTGTCCCAACTGCATTAACGGCCGGTAATGCATACCCGCCTTCTTTTGCTGCTCTTAACAATGTTTGATAGTCCTCTCCAGTAACTACACCTGGCTTTAATGAATATGACATGGTACTCCTTTTTTTATTTAATGTTGCCCAATCTCTTGCAACATAGACTTATACCAATCCAATGAGACGTCAAAAGGTTTACCACCTTTGATTCTTTCAAAATCAATTAATTGAAGCTGACTATCTTGATTGTCATCTAACCCTGCAAGACCACTTTTCCCTTGAAGAGCTTGCTCCGCTCCAAAAAAAGCTGACTTTTTTATTAATTCTAAATCCTTTGCATTTGCTTTAGCTGATCGTGCAAAATATCCACTTTTTTGAACAAGTGTTTTTTCTGCGCCTAATTCTTTAGCGAATTGTTTTGCAAACCAGTGCCCTGGATTAATTTCATCTAATCGTACATGACCAAAAGCATCACGTGGAACTACTTCACCTTTTGATTCAATTTCTCGGATAATCGTTTCTTGACCCGCACCCTCACTTATAAAAATATTGACGCCGTCTTTGTCATCCATTACTTTTTTTAGACGATGTACTTCTGATTTAAAATCGAAGTCTTGTTCTGGTATATAAATTGCATCAATATCCCATTTCTTTCGATCGACTAACAATTCAGGTAAAAAGATTCTTTGTTTCATTCTATCTCTATAATCTAAAGCAGTTTGAGCTGTCAACCAGCCACAATGTCTACCCATAACTTCGTGTATAATCAGCTGCCTTTTGCTGGTGGTATTTTCATTGACGATATTTTCAAAAAATATGGCGCCCTGTTCAGCAGCCGTCCACGCTCCCAAAGTTTGCGAAACAGGAAAAACATCATTGTCAACGGTTTTAGGCATTCCTACTACAGTCAAATCATAACCATTTTCTTTTAAATAGAATGATAACTGAGCAGCCATGGTATTGGTATCATCCCCACCGATTGTGTGAAGAATATCAACACCATCTTTTGTTAATTGTTCGGCTGCAATTTTTAAGGGATCCTCGCCTTCTTTTACATATCCTCTCTTAATACAATCGTCTACATTTGTTAATTTGACCCTACTATTTCCAATAGGTGACCCACCAAAATCGTGTAAAACGTTATAATTCTTTTTAACAGAGTCTGGAAAAAGAATTGAGCGACCAAGTAATAGTCCTTGATATCCATTGAGATATCCAATTAACTCAGCATCCGGAGCTATTTGGTTATATTTTTCAATAAGGGCTCCAATAGAGGAGGATAAACAAGGGGCTATGCCACCGGCTGTTAAAAAAGCTATTTTCATATATTGTAATTAAATTGATTAATTATTAGTTTTAAAATTATGAATAGTTATCAATATAATCATTAATAAAAGCTAACTATTTATATTTTTCTGCGCATAAGAAGGATTATAATTGAAGAAAATACTTTGGGAACCTCGGTTATCAAAAAAATCACACGTTTCTAATTTTATTGATATTGTAAATAGAAAGAACAATCTTCAGATTGATAAATATCAAGAATTGTATGAATGGTCAATTTCTAATCCAAACCAATTTTGGGAACAGACATGGAAATATTCTAATATTATTTCTTCCTCTAATTATCATGAAATAGTTGACGATATAACGAAAATGCCTGGAGCTGAGTGGTTTTCCGGAGCAAAATTAAATTTTGCTGAAAACCTACTTAGGTTCAGAGATGATCGCCCTGCAATTCATTACAAGAGAGAAAATTCAAAGATTAAAACGATTACATACAAGCATCTGTATAGTTCCGTTGAAGCTTTATCTTTTTCTCTTCGATCTATTGGAGTTAAAAAAGGAGATCGAGTAGCAGGATACATATCAAATATACCCGAAGCAATTATCGCGATGCTTGCAACCTCATCTATTGGTGCAATTTGGAGTTCAACTTCACCTGACTTCGGTGTGAAAGGAGTTCTTGATCGATTTTCTCAAATCCAACCAAAAGTTCTTTTTGCTACAAGCGGTTATTTTTATAATGGAAAATATTATGACTCATTAAAAAACATACATGAGATGACACGGGAAATTAAAAGTTTAGTACAGGTAGTTATTATAAACCAAAGGGAAGAAAATGTACAAAAATTTAAAATTCAAAATTCGACCCAATATGAAAATTTTATATCAAAAGACCCTGAACCGCTTTTATTTAAACAACTACCATTTAACTACCCTCTTTTCATTCTGTATTCATCCGGTACAACAGGCCTTCCGAAATCTATCGTCCATTCTGCAGGAGGAACATTAATACAGCACCTTAAAGAACTTTATTTCCATTGTGATTTAAGTAGGGATGACAATATTTTTTATTTTACCACATGTGGTTGGATGATGTGGAATTGGCTCGTATCAAGTCTCGCTGTAGGGTCTGCGATAACTTTATACGATGGTTCTCCATTCTATCCCCAAAAAACAACATTATGGGAAATGATTGATGATTTAAAGATCTCTATTTTTGGTACTAGTGCTAAATTTATTGAAGCATGTATGAACTCGCAACTTAAACCCCAAAATATATTGGCGCTTAAGTCATTGCGAACTATTCTATCTACTGGTTCACCTTTAATAGAAGAGTGTTTTGACTATGTTTATAAAAATATAAAAGAAGACATACTGCTAGGATCAATCTCAGGTGGAACAGATATCATTTCTTGTTTTGCTCTTTCAAGCCCTATTTTACCGGTTATAAGAGGTGAATTGCAATGTCGTGGGTTAGGAATGGATGTGTATGCTTATGACCAAAATCAAAACAGCTTAATTGGAGAAAAAGGAGAACTAGTTTGTTGCACGGCTTTTCCATCGATGCCAGTCTATTTCTGGAATGATCCAGATGGAACCAAATATGAAAAAGCTTATTTTAAAAAATTTAATGGTATTTGGCATCATGGCGACCTTATTTCTATTTCTAAAACAGGAGGAGTCAAAATATATGGTAGGAGTGATACTACTCTTAATCCAGGTGGAGTACGAATAGGTACTGCTGAAATATACCGGGTATTATCTTCTTTATTGTATATAGAGGATAGTTTAGTTGTTGGTCAAAAATGGAAAACAGATCAACGTATTATTTTATTCGTACAATTAAAAAATAATATAATTCTAAATCAAGACCTAATAAGTGAAATAAAAGCACAAATATCAAAGGAATTTTCACACAGACATCGACCTAGTAAAGTGCTACAAGTAACTGGAATCCCCTACACTATGAATGGTAAAAAAGTAGAGCTTGCAATCAAACAAATTCTAGATAATGAGCCAGTTCTAAATTTGGAAGCTCTCAAAAACCCAGAAACACTGGAATACTTTAAGAATATACCAGAGCTTGAAGAGGACTAATCTAACTTATAAAGGACTTTTAATAGATCTGCAACTCTATTTGAATAACCCCATTCATTATCATACCAGTTCAACGTTTTTACATAATTACCACCGATTACACGGGTGAAGGGCGCATCAAAAATTGAAGAATGTGGATTACCAATGATATCGGTTGAGACAACAGGTAACGTTGAATATTCTAGAACATTTTTTAAAGTACCTGTTTCTGAAGAACTATGAACAGCATCATTTATTTGATCAACCGTCACATCTTGCTCTAGTCTAATATTAAAGTCAACTACTGATCCATCGGGTACGGGGACTCTCATCGCTATTCCATCTAGTTTTCCATTTAGTTCTGGTAGAACTTTCCCAACCGCTCTTGCTGCACCAGTTGTCGTTGGAATAACATTTTCAGCAGCTGCTCTACTTCTTCTCCAATCTGAGTGAGGTACATCTGCAAGGCGCTGATCATTTGTATAAGCATGAATCGTATTAATAACACCAAGTTCAATTCCAAATTCATCATTAAGAACTTTTGCCATTGGAGCTAAGCAATTTGTTGTACATGAAGCATTAGAAACAATTTTATGTTCAGGTTTTAAACCATCATCATTAACGCCTAATACAACAGTGTAATCAATTTCATCTTTTGCAGGTACAGTTAATACAACTCGCTTCGCACCAGCTTTCAAATGATTTTCAAGTTGAGATTTTTGACGGAATATTCCTGTAGACTCAATTACGATATCAATACCCATCTCACCCCAAGGTAATTCTTCTGGATTTCTTTCTGCAATAAGCTTCACATTTTGACTTTGAGTTTTAAGAATATCGCCATCTAGAGTCACAGTTCCTGGAAATCTTCCCATTACTGTGTCATATTTTAGTAGATATGTTAATGCCTCTTTATCAAAAATATCATTTATAGCAACGACATCAACATCAGGTCTAGAATTTAAAATACGAAAAACTGAGCGACCTATTCGCCCAAAACCATTAATTGCTACTTTCACGATTTTGTCTCCAATTCTGAATATTTATCAATTACATCTAAAATTCTTTTTGAGAATCCCCAACCATTATCATACCAGCAAAGAGTTTTGAGAAGGGCATCTTTTGTAATCATTGTTGCTTTTTCATCAAAAACCATTGTCTCCTCTCTACCACTAACATCACTTGAAACGATTGGATCAGATGTATAACCAACAATATTTTTTAGAGAATTCTCAGAAAATTCTTTTATTGCATGATTCGCCTCTTCTACTGATGGAGTATTTTTCAATTCAGTTGTCAAATCAACACATGATCCATTTGGAACTGGAACATTAAAAGCCATACCATCTATTTTTCCTTTAAACTTTGGCATTATTTTCTCAACGATTGAAGGAGCAAATGTTGAGTTTGGTATAATATTTTCAACTGCAGATCTACTTCTTCGTAGATCTAGACCTGCTGCATCTGCAAGTGGTTGGTCTGCAGTATAAGCATGTACAGTTGTCATCATTGCTCTTTCTAATCCAAACGATTCATCTAGCATTTTTACCATTAAAGCCAATACTTGTGTTGTGGAAGATGTTGTAGAAATTATTTTATCTGAAACTTCTATTTCTGAATCATTAATGCCCGGTATGACATATCGATCAATTGTTTCTTTTGGATTCCTAGTGGTGAAAACTTTTTTTGCTCCAGAATCTAAATGCATAGATAGATCTGATTTTTTAAGAAAACGACCCGTAGCATCAATGACAATATCAGTATTATAAATATCCCAAGGAATAGTTCCGGGCTGGCCACCGCTAATAACTCTAACTTTTTGATCTTTAACTCTTAAATAGTTTCCGTCAATCTGAACTTCATCTTTCATAGACCCGTGTATTGAATCCCTAACAAGTAAATAGTGCAAAGCTTCAATTGAGCCAAAGTCACTGATTGCAACGAAATTATATTTTGGATTGTCGTAACCTAATCTGAAAATATTACGGCCAATTCTACCAAATCCAAACAAGGCAATATTAATTTTTTTCATATTTATTGATTTTTTTTAAGTTTAATTAGGTGCCAAATATAGATAAAATCTTTTTGCATAAAAATTAAAAATATTTTGCACTTTAAATCTTAATCCTTGTACTTCTCAAGTTTATCTCTGTTCTTTATAAAAGCAAATAATAAAAGTATCACAAAAATTATTCCAAGTTTCATTTTTTACCTGATTGGCTATGACCTAGAGTACCATATCGATCATTTAAGACAATAATACCATCCATATCTCTATTAGAACCAATATATGCAGTGGGTTGCTCATATTTATTATATGTTTGCACATAACCATTCTCCTCTTTTCCAGTACCTAAGTATAAGGTTCTTTTTTGATCTTGATTATATGCAGTTATGAAGCCTCCATGTCCATCATCAAGAATGGTGATAGAGTTTACTATAATATCCCCTAGGTTACCTTCTTCTATAACTAGTTCATCTGCACTAACAAGAACAAAGAAAAGAGTGGTCCCTAAAATCCCGATCATTATGCTTCTTAAATCTACTTTTTCCATTTGGACTCCTTTTGATGCTTAAAACATTTTTTAGTTATGTAAACTATTTTAATTTTTTTTTGAAATCACTCATTTTCTCAATCGAACTATTTTGATTTAGTTGATCTTTGTTAAATTCTTCATGCCATTCTTTTTTTGCATATAATATTCTAATTATAATTACAAAAGTATATGAAAAAAGTAGCACTAAATATCCAACTACATGCAAAATGTTTTCTCTATCTACCAATAATAATAAGAAAAACAATACAATTGGCATCCATTTTAAAATTTTATTAAATGTAGCCTGCATACTATTTAAGAACTCTTTCAATATATTTTAACATTTTTTTTTGCTGTGTTAAATATCCCAATCTTGTTTCTAAGTTTATATATCTTACATTCCTTCGCAAAGCCTCCCATGATAGACTTCCATCATCAAATTCAGGATGCTTATTTTGTAGTACTACATTAAATGGTCCTTTTGATATTTTATCAAAATCATTTTCATCAGTACAAATTATGAAATCTCTTGGGTTTTGATTTTTCTTTATTGATACCCTTTGGCTATTATTTATTTCACTTTTCACATTATATCCTCGAAAATTATTATGTAAAGCAATTAATATTCCATCATTCGGAGGCATAAGAACGTCTAAAAAAACCTTTCTTTCAGTATCAATTTCATCTAATGCTTTATTTAATTCACCTGGCGGCCACCCAGGCTGAAATTTTCTTAAGGCATGATATGAACCATTTCTTGAAAAAATACGATTTGGGTCAATAATTGTAGTTTTGAAAGGTATTTCTCGTTTTTCATTTTCTATAAAAAATGCAATTCCTTCATAATCCTTAATATGACTTTCTAAAGCCATTTTTGCTGTTTTCTCATCACCGTGTAACACTATATATCTATTTGATGAAGTTCCATTTTTTTTTAAAGAATACTTTGTGCCAGCAAAATAAATATTAGAATCATTACGCGGTTCAGATCCAAAAACTTCAAAAACAGATAATTTAAAAACGAGTAGATATAAGAATAAGGCCTGCACCTGTTTATCTCCGTTTATCATATGCAAGGATGATTCTATTTGAAGAAATTAATCGTTTTTGTCTTCATACATTCTATACCACAAAGCAAGTGATAAAGATCCTATTATAAATACAACTGCAATGATAAAAAATATTAGTTTAAAACTCATTCTAAGTGCCTATTTAACACACTAATATTTCATATAAAGTTTCTATTAATCAACTAACATTAGTTCCAAATTAAAATTTTACTTTCTGGTAAGTATTTTAATAAAATAATTTTTACTCTATTTAAAGATTTGTTACGGATTGTTTTATCGATTGTGACTGCACCTTTCTCAAAAGAATAATCACCATAATACAATGAAGATTTCGGTTCTCTTTTCTTAACCCTTTTAAAAAAATCTTTATTCATACGAAATACGCCAACAGTTATATCACGAATTTTCTTAGGGTCTATTTCACTAAAAATTAATTCAAAAAAGGTTTTATATACTTGAAACCAACCATCAAAAAGTATGATAGGGTCAAAACACAACCTTACAGTCCATCCTCGCTCTAGAGCTTTTTTAACAGAATTTAATCTACTCAAAAATGGTGGAGAACTTAATTCATGTGTTGAACAAACAATTTCCGGTGAAAGTGTCCAACTTAAAATAATATTATTTGAAGGCTTAATATTTTGAATTAATGAGAACAATGCGCTCTTAGTTCTTATTTCAATGATCAAACCTTCCATTTTTTTTGCAAACTCGATCCATCTTGCTGTAAGGGGTAAAATATTTTCCATAGCCATAATATCTGTATTATATGAGATCGCAACAATCATTGGATCAGAGGAGGATTTTAGCGATAAAAGTTTTTTTTCAATTGTTCTCATAAAATCAGATTCGTTTACAAAGAGAACCATATTACCAGAATTATACATACCTTGTAAAAAACAATAGTCACAATTGTACAAACAATTCAATATTGGGGTATTGTAGAACACATTTGGTGTACCAAACTCTTGGACCATTTCAGAAGCAGGATACAAAAAAGGGCTTGATTTTTTTGCTAAGATAAGATTCATTGATAATTTTTGGACTTGAAAATCTTGATTAGATCTATTAAAAAAGTCTTTGTAATGATTTATTTTAATAATCTTTGATTTTGAAAACTTATCAAGTGCTAATTTAGTTAGAGAATATTCTTCCACTCCTTTTTCTAAGTAAATATGTGAAAAGTTAGGTTTTAAGGAATTCACAGACATAGCTAAATATTAGATTTCTTTCTTGCTTAGATTTATTTTTTTTTAAAAGAGTATTTTCAAATTTAATTAGTGGGTTTTTTAGGCGATACCCCTTACAAAGCGATATTAGTTTATAATATTGAGTTTCTGTTAAATTTAATTTAAATCTAAAATTTTCAATCCAATCTAGATCAACATTTGATAATATCGGCTTAATTATTTTTTGTATTTTATTACTATTTGATAAATATAATTGAATTGTATTTATATGGTTTTTAACTAACTGCTTTATTATTTGGTTATTCAATAGAAAGGTATCTTCTCCCATATAATCAGACACAATTTTTAAAAATGATATTTGATGAGTTGGAACCTTTTTTATGCAGGATCTAAAAATTTCAGAAGCTTCCATATCAATCAAATTTTTATAATTTTCTCCTCCATCAGTTATACTTTTATTTACAGTTGTAATAGAATTTTCTTCTATTTTATTATTGATCAAATTATCGGGGAAAAAAAACTGCCCTGTTTGATCATCTGTAATTTTATTAATAATATATATCTGTCCTTTTTTTGAATTTGCAGGATTACCTCCAGAAATTCCTATATTAAAGAATTGTAAATTTTTTAATTCATGATGTTTATAGAATGCAGAAATCCTTTGTTCGATCCTTTCCTTACCAACACCTATTATTAATAAATATAAATTTTTGTTTTGATAAAGAGGAAATGGAAACCTTGTATCTTTTTCCAACTTAAAGTGCTCAATCAGAGGCGTTGACTCTGCTTTTAATGCAGATAATATACATTGCATACTATATGAATTTTAAAAAAAAGAAAACCGAATAATTTTTCTTTTTGGCTTATATTTTTTCTTCCAAGGTTTCTTACCCTCCCAAGAAAATTTCAATTCTTTTTTCTTTCCTTCAGGTCCATACATAAACTGACTTTGCTTTTCTTTTTTTTGCATATCTAAACTAATTGACTCTAAAATCAATTTTTTTGTAGAACGATCCAATCGGTCAAAATCTTCATAAACTATATCATTTCCAAAGCGACCACCTAATAGCCTTAGAAGTTTTCCAAAATAGTATAAAGCAACACCGCCGCCCACAATCCCTATTAATTGTTCTTGTTTTAGATCAAGAGCCTCAAGATGGCCTGCTACCGCAGCTGCAGCTGCAGCTGCTAGGGATATTGAGCCTAAATAAACACATGGAGTCCCAATATAAGAATATGATTTTTCTACATAACGAACTTCTACAAGATTTTTTATTGGAACCGTCATCAATACTAAATTGTTTTCCCAAAAAATCACTTTCCTGTTTTTAATAGAGAAATGGTTTGCAGAAGTAAAAATATCATCTGTTTTAGTAAAGAGTTGAATTCTTTGAGCAAAACCCAATGAGATAAAAATTTGTAGAATGACTAGACACTTCATAATAAATATTATCTTAAATTTAAATATAACATATAGTTTTCAAAGCACTCATTAGATAATCAATATCTTTTTTTTCATTGTATACATGGATTGAGCTTCTAATAAAAGTCTGGTTTTTCCATTCAAAAATAGGAATTTCGATTTTATAATCCATTAATAAAATTGATTTGATATTTTCATTAGTATTTTTTGGCAATGGGTAGGAAATCATTTGTCCGATCCATTCCTTATTATCAACTATTGATATGGTATTGAAGATTTCTTTAAAATTCATAAAAGTGTAATAATTAAGTTTACGACAAGCATTTTGATTAGGTAAAATATTTTTGTTAAAATAATCAATTGTGAATGGGATTGTTAAAAATGCTGACATGTCCCTAGTTCCTTGCCATTGAAAATCTTGTAAAAATCTAGATTTTTCTGGATCGTCACCATCTTCCCCCCAGCTATAAATGACAGGGTTCATAGAACTTTGCTTTTCTTTATTTACAAAAAGGAAAGAAGTACCTTTTGGGCCACATAACCATTTATGTATTGCCCCTGTATAAAAGTCACAGCCTAAACTTTGTACATTAAATTGAATATGACCGGGGCAATGAGCTCCATCAACAATTGTAATAATTCCTCTATTTCTAGCAAAATCTATTATGTCTTGTATGGGAAAAATCAACCCAGTTGCACTTGTAATTTGAGATATGAATAATACTTTTGTTTTGTCTGTTATGCATTTTAAAAAATCACTCACAAATTTCTCTTGGGAGACCATAGGTAATGATATTTCATGTTGTATTATATTAACCTTATTTCTCTTACCCCACTCTGACCAGGCTCTTATCAGTGCTCCATATTCATGATCTGACATTAATACTTCATCTCCCTCATTAAGCTGAAGATTATAGATTATATTAGTTATTGCAGTTGTAGGGTTCTGAAAGAAAATGATATCGTCTTTATCACAACCTATTAAATTTGCTACTGCTTGCCTTGAGGCTCTTAAACCATGGTACAGATCTTTAGTTAAGAATCGTACTGGCTGTTTTTCTAACTTTAATTGCCATTCTTGATAGTTTTCAAAAACAGGCTTAGGGCAAGCTCCGAAAGATCCATGGTTTAAAAAAGTTATTTCCTTATCTAATAAAAAATTATCTTGAATCATAATTCTACACAATTTTAAATTTAATAAGGTAATGGTTTAAATTTTCTGAAAAGAAAATACAGTAGGTAAATATGAACTAGTCCAAAAATTTCAAGTCCTAATAAATACCAAGGCCATGAACCAATAATTAAAGGATTATTTACAATTGGTGGTGAACACAAATACATATAATTAGCATCTAATATAAAATTAATTATTCCTATAGATAAAAGTAGTATTTGACAATGTATAAAAACAATTTTCCAAGAGCCTTCTGTAATTCTATAGCCGTCAACTATAGCGAGATAAATGGGTACTAACATTACACCTCCATGCCCAATGTAATATTCTATAATTTGAGGAATCGAGGCTCCATGATTTAATTGAGGAGTAAGGAGCGCATGTAATGCTCCTGCAAAACTAATCAGTGCTAAGAACTCAAAACCATTCTGATGTGTTTTAAACAACATAACTCCAGCTAGTATGGCTGAGATTCCGCAAAGATGTAAAGGTAAAGCTGTCTTCAACTCCCATATTCCTAACTGATATATATACCAATTTTTCCAAAATTCTCTGAAGATTAGAACTATCCCTAATGTAATAGAAAGTATTTTTCTAGTATCCGGAGGAACTCGAATTGCAAATTGAATGATTAATAAGCTTGTAATAAAAACCACAACCAGACCTAGAAACCAGGTGCTTGAAAATGGAGCAATTTCAATAATTGGGTTCATATTTTAATTATTTTAACAAGATTAATTTTTGAGTCTTACTCTGATTATCATAGCGTAATTTCACAAAATAAACTCCTGACGAAAACTGCGCAGCATTCCATTTCATATTATGCCTACCTGGTAAGATATAACCGTCAACGAGGGTTTCAACACTTCTCCCTTTTATATCATATATCTCGAGTAAAACAAAATTTGATCCTTTGGTCTCTGGAATTTCAAAGCGTAATGTTGTTGATGGGTTAAATGGGTTTGGAAACGCAGAATCTAATTTGAACTTATATGGCAGTTTAAATGAAGCAAGATCTATTGAGCCTTTTTGAACTGTTATTTTTTTTGAATCAGCTAGATTATAGAACATTATTAAATCATTTTTTTTATTATAGGATACCTTTATTGTATCTAGCTCAATAAAATCTAAATTTTTAGCAAACTCTATGACTGAGAAACCTTTATCGCTCGAGTGGCTATTTAAAAACAGGTTATTTTCATTCATACTTTTATTTTGAAATGTTATAGGCGGAATATTTGAGACAGTATAATTAAATTGAAATTGACCCGTCATAATATTATCATTAATGATAATGATTAAATCATCTTCTTCAAATAATATACGGAGTGGCTCACCTATTTGTTCAATAACATCGGGAATTTCACCGTACGTTTTTTGATACCAAGACCACATTTTCATAAAAGCCATACCGTCCTCAATATCAAAAATACCATCTCGTGTGGCAATAAGATGAGGTGCCTCCCCAACAAATGGTCCCAATTCGTAAGAAGGATCTTTATTTTTCCAATTTTCAACTAAATCGAATAGATCTAAGAAGTTGATAGAGCTGTCTAGGTTATAGTCTCCCAATAACGGTGTGAAATATGTATATGCAATATCAACAGTAGTTAAGTCACTAGTATCTTTTATTTCGTCAAATTTAACAGTGATTGAATCGAAGCTAGCAAACGGTGGTTGTAAAATTAAACTTATTGAACTATCAGATGTATCAGAGATTACTTTCAAAGAATCAACATGATTTGAAGTGACAGAGTAGGTCAAAGATTTAATTTTTTCATTAAAATTATATTGAAGGGTTCTATCTTGAAATAAAACTAATAAAGAATCGATTGAAGCCCCTGAAGACACACTGGTTATGCTTGGTGGAAGGACATCATATAAAGTATCACGTGCAATAAAAGAATTTGGTTCTATTTGGTTTCCAGATTCATCAAAGATTTGACCATTTTGACTCGAATTTAAAATTATAAATTCATTCCCTGATGGAGTGCTATTATAAAAAAGATTCAGCCGTAGAATACTTTCTCCTCCATTTAAAAAATTACCATCTATTTTAGTTATACTTGTTATCGCTATTGAATTAACTTCACTATCGTTGGGAATAATTGAAATCTCAAATTCCTCTGGAGTTATCGGATTTTGAGCATCAGAGTCACTAAATAAACCATCATCAAAATATAAGTCCCAGTAAGTATCATCTAATGCCAGTGTATTCATATTTATCTGAGGCGGTAAATAATCTTGAATAACAAAGGTAGAGGAATAGTTTAATTCAATTGAATTACCAGCTTGATCTTGTAATTCACCTATAAATGTATAGGATATGGTTTGTTCACTTTCAAAAGGCTCTAATAGATAAACCGAATAAATATTATTGATTGGGTCAAAAATCGTATTGTATAATGAGGGCGAGAACTCCATATCTGTGATCGGATTTATTAGTGTAAAAAATTCATTCAAATGACTCGTATCCGCAACTACGGTTTGAGTGGGAGGACCAGGTTCAGTTACATATGGAGTTCCATCGAATTGAATAGAAATTGGTTCATTCTGATTAACATTTATTTCACCATCCTCAATATTGGTGGTGCTTGTTAAAGGTAATTGGTCTTTTAAAACTACTGCATAACTCTCTCCATTAGGCATTGGGACACCAGAGAAACTATAAATGCTATTATTTGAGCTTGGATAAATAATTATATTTTCAACTCCTGAAGGTAACGTATCAAAAGACATGAATACGCGAATAATACTTTCACCTCCAGATAAAGGTTCATTTTGAATATTTTTAAGATTATTTATTACAACACTTGATGCATTTCCGCCATCGTCTTCATTTTGAAAAAAATCAAAATTTAAAGAAGACATGTTCAAAGGTATAGTTAAATCAGAATTTCCATATACACCAACTGAGAACTCAATGTCTGCATATTCATTGCTATCAGGAAGGCTTATATTATTAATTTTTGCAGAGACATTGAGTGAAACCTCAGGGGAGCTTCCTGCCGTCAACAAAGCGTTACCCGCTAAATCAAAAATTGAATTATCATCTATCGCAGAGAAGGACAATATTTCTTCTCCATTCGGAGCCGAGCTTGGACTTATTAATACTCGTATAACTGACTCCCCTCCAACGAGAGGATTACCATTACTATTTTTTACTCCAACTAAACTAACATCTAAACAATCCCAATCTTCTTGATAAGGATATGATATCTGTAAGTCTGAAACCTCTAATGCTCCTGTACCTGAACTACTAGAATACACAGCTTCCGTAAAGCCTATTGTGACGTATTCGTTGGTTAGAGCCATGGTGCTCTCGTTAACAAATAAGGGCGGAGATAGATCTTCTGTTCTAAATAGGATCGTATTATCAACAAAAGGATTATCGCTTAAATCTTCAAGGACTGATAGAATTTCTAAGCTAATGAAAGTATACTCTGGAAAATCATCATTGGGATTAATAATAAATGTAATATTATCCGATGTTGAAATGGTAAAAGGTAATATATCCTCCGTATTCATGTTTTTTAATATAAAGCATGATGGCGCATTTGTATTAGTGATATTACTATCATCAGAGGCTCTAACAACCTCTGAAAATGTAATCGATAAATTTATATTTTGCTCTACACCTTCTTGATTATTTTCTGGAAAAGTTGAGTTAATTGTAGGGTTTAAGGCATCTATCAATTGAATGTTAATACCCGCTAAATCTAAAAGTGGTATTCCAACACTATTAAAAATAGAGGATTCGTTCAATGGGCCGATATTCACTTCCTCCACACCACTTGGATCGGCATTATAATTTATATTGAGTTTTATATTTTGATCTCCTGAGGTTAGCGCACTACCATCCAATTTTGTAAGACTTTGTATTGATGCACCTGTTGCAGCTCCTCCAAATGAGTTAATATTTATTTGATAATCACCTGGATCTAATGGCAGCAAATTATCAGTATATACATCCAGATATGATCCACCATAAACGCCTTCGCTAAAATGGTAATTAATCTCTGAGTAATCATCAGAAGTTGTTAAAGAATCAACAATGAGAGATCTTCCTATCCATGTTCTAATTGAATAGGCGCCTCCTGTCTCAGGTTCAGCATCGTCTCTATTCCCCACAGCAATATAATATGAACCTGCCTCTAGATCTATTCTTGGAAACATGTTCGCCCAGTCAGTTTGAAGTTCTCCACCAATGACTATTCCCGACTGGCATTCAAAATTGTATGTTTGAGAAGACCCATCTGGATAAGAAATAGCTGTAGTTGCATCATCCTGGTATAATATCCATGAGGAAGAATTACAGCTACTATAAATAGCCAACTCTACATCGACATATGTCTCTGCGTCGCACGTGGTAACATATATACTGGTTGGTTCATCCAGATTTAATTTATAAGTATAGTCCGAACCGCCCGCACCGCCAATCTCCTCCATAGGCCATGTATTATCTGATACCATTGGGTTTAAATCAGATAAATGATTAAAAGGGAATTCTGCTTCGGAAATTTCTAAGTCAAAACAATCATCCTGCTGTGCATGGATTATAGTTACTAAATAGAAGCAAAATAATAGTATTTTAATCAACGTTGATCTTACCCTGTCCAAATTCGTTAATAAGAACTGAATTATTATTAAAATCTCTAAGCACTGTTACTTCAGTATCAAAATCTAGGTCAGACTCACCCTCCGCACCCGTAGTAAAATATATTGTTGCTAAAGACCATGTCCCTCCTTGACTTTGATTTGAGGCTAAATCAGGTAAATAATATAAATATATGTTTAAGATTCC
>MDTB01038587.1_pt1 | contig 16541 bp, 13 predicted proteins | sample 811161 | NCBI WGS metagenome assembly MDTB01 (sample SAMN05326650, study PRJNA326480) | marine metagenome | isolation source: seawater | place: Mediterranean Sea | collected 2009 | reverse complement strand
TCTTATCTCCGGCAAGAATAAAGCTTTTAACCTTTTTTAATTTAATATTATAGTCACCAACATCTGTTGAGGGTCTAAATTTTATTTCTTTTGTAGTATTTCTCTTAACTTTGGCCTTAGAGGAAGAAAGACTTTTCTTTTTATCAAAGATATGTTTTCCATAATCTAAAAGCTTACAAACCACAGGACTTGCATTTGAAGATGATACTTGAACTAAGTCAAGTGATGCTTCTCTAGCTGATTCTAAAGCAACGGAAAAAGCCATCAACCCTTTTTTTTCTCCGTTTGATCCAATAAGCATGACTTCGCTAGCTCTAATTTTTTCGTTTACAGGAGTTATGTTTTTCTTTTGAGAAGCTATGAGAATACCTATATGGATGGAAAGACTAAAAACATTAAGTATTAAATATAGTATTATTTATTTTTAAAAGTTTAATATTTATCATTTTGTGATGCTGATTTTATACTAATTAATCTATTAAGCAATAAAATTATACCTATGGCTGAAGAAAAAGATGCTTCCAACTTTCAAAGCTTTTTTCATAAACTTCTCTCTTGTTTAAACGCAATTCATGTCCCTCCCAGAATTCAAAATAGTAAGGAGTAAATGAATAGCCACCCCAAAACTCTGGGCATTTTTTTAAATCATCATTTTTTAAAGATTTACTATAATTTTTTTTAACTTGGCTGTAGGAGTCTATCTGCTTTGATTGGTTAGATGAAATAGCTAGTGCATTTTTTTCTTCTGATCTATTAAAAAAATATTTTTGATTGTATTCATTTGAAGTTTTTTTTATTTTAGCCTTCATCCTAATCTGAACATTAATACTTGGCCAGTAAACTAATACAGCTATTTGGTTATGAGAGTTAAAAGAAACTGCTTTGGGAGAATCATAGTTGCTAAAAAAAATGAACTCTTCATTTGAAATAAATTTTAGATTTACGTATCTTGAATCAATCTCTTTTACCTCTTTGTTATATGAAGAAATTGAAATGGCTTCTATAGCTTTTTGACCTGCATCAATAGCTTCATCATATTTCTTCTTAAAAAGCAGATAGGGTGCTTCTTGATTTAAGTTATTAAATTTGATCATTGTATTAAAATTTTAAATTAATTATATACGTCTTATTACCAATCAAGAACTTTAAAATAAAACCTATAAATAAAAAAACTGCATAATGCAGCTTTTCATATCTATTCATTTTAAAAAGTCGATAAGGGTATTTCTCGCATGCCAAAGGCATTGGCTTCGCTATGTTAATTTTTTAATATAGCCATGTCGAACTGACCTCTATAACTGAGCGATGACATTACACTCATAGCCTATCGCTTTATGGGTTTAAACTCCTATAGCCTTGCAATGATCTAGTCGGTTAATCTTCCGTAAATATCTTCCAGTCTTTCTATATCATCTTCACCCAAATAGCTCCCAGATTGCACTTCCACTATATGCAAAGGTGAATCTGTTTCATTAGCTAGACAATGCACCGCACCCAAAGGTATATAGATAGAGTCATTGGCGAAGAGTTGATAATCAACTCCATCAACATGAACCTTAGCGATACCTTCTACAACAACCCAGTGCTCTGCACGGTGTTTGTGGCGTTGTAAGCTTAAGCGCGCACCAGGGTTTACCGTAATGCGCTTTACCTGGTAGTTAGGGCCTGAATCAACACTATCGTAACTACCCCATGGTCGGAAGACTTCTCTTTGGTGTGTAAGTTCATCTCGGCCTTGAAGCTGCGCAACCAAGTCTTTCACTTGTTGTGCTTGGTCTAGTGGCGCGACAAGCACAGTATCTTTAGTTTCAATTACTGAAAGCCCTTCAACACCCAGCACTGCAACCAATCTGCTGCCAGCATTAACCAAGCAGTTCTGGCTATTTAAGGAGATCACATCGCCTTGCAAAACGTTACCCTCATCATCTCGATTATTGATTTTCCACAAGGCCTGTAAGTCGCCAACATCATTCCAACCACAGTCTACTGGCACTACAACAGCCTTGTGTGTGTTTTCCATAATGGCGTAATCTAGGGAGATGTTCTCACATTGAGCAAATTCTTGTTCAGATAACCTAATAAAATCTAGATCTTTGGTGATAGATTGTATAGTAAGCCTGCACTGATGCAATAATTCGGCACTATGCAGTGCAGCTTCTTTAATCAAAACACTTGGCCGTACTATAAAAATACCACTGTTCCACAGGTAGTTACCCTGTTCTAAATAAGTTTTCGCTGAGCTTTCATCAGGCTTTTCTACAAATTCCTTAACTGAGAAACAGGCAGAAGTAGATTCAACATTAGATCCATAGCGAATGTATCCATAGCCAGTACATGCAAAATCAGGTTTAATACCCAAGGTCACTAAATTGCCCAAGAGCGCTAACTCATGAGCACTAACCAAAGCACGACGAAAACTTGTTTCATCGCCAATAGCATGATCGGCGGAAAGTACTAGCATAGGCTCATCCGCACCAGCCTCAACCAACCGTAAAGCCGCCAAAATAATGGCAGGAGCTGTGTTGCGACCTATTGGCTCTAATACTATCTCAGCATCAATGTTAGCTGAACGACACTGTTCAGCAGCCAAAAACCTATGATCCTGATTGCAAATAAGCTGACTATGGCCAAGCCCTAATCCAGATAACCTAGAAAACGTTTGTTGTAGCATGGTATACCCATGCTCATTATCCACAAGATGCAGATATTGTTTAGGAAACGACGCTCGAGACAACGGCCACAAACGACTTCCCACACCACCAGCCATTACCACTGGGTTAAAACACTTATCCATATCTAAAATCTCATCCACGAAGCTCATCCAAATGACCCAAAAACCATTCATAAGTCATGCTGAGCCCTTTTTCCAACTCCACAGAATACTCCCATCCCAATGAACTAAGTCGGGTCACATCCATTAACTTACGCTGTGTACCGTCTGGCTTTGATGTATCAAATTCTATATTGCCCTCAAAACCAACCACTTTAGCCATTATTGTGGACAATTCTGCAATTGTTACATCGCGTCCTGTACCTACGTTAATATGTGAACACATGGGGTTTGGTACCGCAGCAAAAAACTTAGCATGCGGTAAATTCATCACATGAATACAGGCTGCTGCCATATCATCAACATGCATAAATTCGCGCATAGGTTTGCCTGAACCCCACACTACAACTTTATCTGAAGCATCTAGCTTTGCCTCATGAAAGCGTCGCATCATAGATGGGATAACATGAGAGTTTTGCGGATGAAAATTATCATTGTCACCGTATAAGTTAGTAGGCATCACACACCGATAATCTAGACCATATTGCCGATTATAAGATTCACACATTTTAATACCAGCGATTTTAGCAATGGCATATGGCTCATTAGTAAGTTCAAGTTTGCCAGTGAGCAAACAATCTTCTGGCATAGGCTGAATTGCAAGCTGAGGGTAAATACAAGAACTCCCTAGAAATAGTAGCTTGTCTACCCCCGCCCTAAAAGCGGCCTGAATAACATTTGACTGTATAGCCAAATTATCAGCAATAAATTCTGCTGGATAGATATTATTAGCATGAATGCCTCCAACCTTGGCTGCTGCAAGATAGATCTGATCTGGCTCATGCAGTTGAATATAAGCTTGCACAGCCGCACCGTCCGTGAGATCCAGTTCAGATCTAGGCGCTAATAATAATGTTACATCTTGCTGCTTAGACAACTGTCGCACTATGGCAGAACCAACCATACCACTGTGTCCCGCTACAAAAATACGTGCAGCCATATTCAGTTTTCCCGAGTTACAGGCACATTATACCCATGAGACTTAAGTAATGATTTTTGTCGAGCTTGGTCCAAATCATGAGCCACCATTTCTGCACACATTTCTTCTAAGGTAATTTCTGGCACCCAACCCAACAGCTCTTTAGCCTTACTAGGATCACCTAACAAGGTTTCTACCTCTGCTGGGCGGAAATAGCGTGGATCAACACGGATTACCACATCACCTTCAGAAAGAGCTGGAGCCAAATCGCCCGTAATAGATGACACCACTGCAATTTCGTCAATCCCTATACCTTGAAAATCTAGTTCCAAACCTAATTCACGGGCAGACAAACGCGCAAATTCACGTACAGAGATCTGCTTGCCCGTGGCTATTACAAAATCATCTGGCTGATCTTGCTGCAGCATCATCCATTGCATACGCACATAATCTTTAGCATGTCCCCAATCACGCAATGCATCCATATTTCCCAATGACAAGCATGAGTCTAAACCCTGAGCAATATTAGAAAGCCCACGAGTAATTTTTCGTGTTACAAAAGTTTCACCACGCCGCATCGATTCGTGATTAAACAAAATGCCATTACACGCATACATATCATACGATTCACGATAATTAACTGTAATCCAATAAGCATACATTTTTGCCACGGCGTAAGGAGAGCGAGGGTAGAAGGGTGTTGTTTCCCGTTGGGGCGTCTCTTGGACCAAACCAAATAACTCAGAAGTAGATGCTTGATAAAAACGAGTTTTCTTTTCCAGCCCCAAAAAACGAATAGCCTCAAGTATACGTAGCGTCCCCAAACCATCCACATCTGCTGTGTACTCTGGCGCTTCAAAAGAAACTCTGACATGAGATTGAGCTGCTAAATTATAAATCTCATCTGGCTGTATTTCTTTAATTAAGCGGGTGAGGTTTGATGAATCTGACAGGTCGCCATAGTGCAGATGGAAGCGATTATCATGCACTAATTGATCTTCATAGATATGATCAATGCGCTCGGTATTAAAAGAGGAGGAACGGCGTTTGATGCCGTGAACTAGATAACCCTTTTCTAAAAGAAACTCAGCTAAGTAGGAGCCATCTTGGCCTGTAATACCAGTAATTATTGCAGTTTTCATGTTAATCCTTAGTTAAAAGTCTCATTATTGAAATTGTAATTGATTTTATTCTCTCTGCCGAGCATTAGAAACCTATATATGCATCCAACACTGCTGATGCGTATGTCCAATGAACTTTTAAAAGGCTGCCGTAATAGATTCATCTGGATGTCCAGGCCTAATGGAGCCGGGCATCTTATTAGATAGAGGCATTATAAATATGATCTAAATATTTAACAATCAGAAAGTAATCTGCACTACTGACCAGTTTTCAATGCCCCCCGCCCTTCACTATGACCAAAATCCCACGCCAGATAATCCACAAATCTAGCATCAGCAACCCAAACGAAGAGCGTTTCAAATACTGTTCAACATACACATACTCATAAACAGGATTCCCCATCTCTGAAGTGCCCTTATTAATATGGCCAAGCCCTAAAAGACCACCCTTCAGTAATGAACGAGTGACATTACCCTGCGCTTTATCCCGTTCATAATGAATCACCGACAGTGGCCGGGGGCCGACAATACTCATATCACCTTTAAGAACGCTCCAAAACTGAGGCAACTCATCTAAATAAAACCGCTTCACTATCTGACCCATGATTGTTCGGCTATCTGAATTCCATTCCGCCGAATATGCGATCCAATCGTGACGCTTCGCTCCTTCGAGATCAATGAATTTTGTCTTAATTAAGCGAATTTTATATTTTGGAATAATCTTTCCTGCACTCACAGCATTATAATAAAATAACATTGGCCCAGCATTTTCCGGAACAAGAATACCCTCGATAACATAACAAATCTTTAATAAAAGCAAGATAGGCGCTGCAAGCACTAATAAGAAAAAAGCAACCACTTTATCAAATAACAACTTAAAAAAACGACTTGATAGCGGTTTATCAATATCAAAGATATGCTGATACTTTAAACGAACTTCCTCAGTTGGGGGCGAATACGGAAATGCCTCTTTAGGCTCTAAATTTTCACTCATAAATTAATCTCACTTGCAGCGCTTGTGTTAAGAAATTGTACTGAAAATTAGTATTATTCTAAACAAGTCATTCAGAGTACAGAAATAAACTATTAAGAATAAGGGGTTTAAATATCAAGAATCTTGTTAGCAGCCTGCTGGACTGAAAACAAATTTTTAAGTAATTGTTTAGAATCGCTTCCCATAGTTTTTCTTAGTTTAGAGTCACGCAGCAACTTCAACGCGTTATTAAGAAAACCTTCATCGTCGCCATTAATCGATATAAACCCGGCACCCGATTGCCCTATAATACTTTCCAAATCATTATTAGGGTTTATACTGCCCAAAATAGGCTTCTCTTGAACCATATAACCTAACAATTTACCAGGAATATTATGCGTAGTATGGTCACGGTTCAAACTAAACAAACCAACATCAAACTCAGAAAGCATTTTTTTAAACTCTCCCTGTGACACTGGCGGCAGTAATGTCAAATTGTTTAAGTTCTCTTTTTCTAAAGCATTTCTTAAAAGTGGTAAAGCGAATCCTTCTCCAACCAAAACAAAATGGGCTTTCACTTCAAACTGCATTGCCCTTGCAAGGCGTATTATATTCATCATATCTTGCTGGGGGCCGATGTTACCGCCATAGAAATAAACGACCTTATCTTGTAAGCCTAGGCTCTCTCTGTAATGACCTAATTCTGAAAAACCAGGTTCATGTGCCGCCCAATTATATAAAAGAACCACCGGTTTTTTAACAACTTTGTTTTTAGTGAACCATTCCAAATTTTTCGGAGATTCAATCGATATAGTGTCTGCAGCTCGATAGCTTAACCACTCAAAGAACCTAAAATAATAAGCAATTGGCGAGTTCTTGTGAATAAGGCCTTCATCAATAAACATTTGGGGATAAAAGTCCCGTAATATCAAATAACTTGAAACGCCCCAAATCTTTTTCAATCTGCTAACCAGTATCCCCCAAAAAATGGTTGGTGAATAATACACAATAAAGTCATGAGGATTTTCGTTAAAATAAAGTTTACATGCATGCCATGCCTGGTAGCTAAGCAGTGTTTCATTGATAGCTCTTTTTAGTTTAGAAACATTCTTGATCTTTCCAGATTTAAAGCGACAAACTGTAACACCATCTAAGCTTGTAATCTTAAATTTCTGCTTTAAATCTGAATCGGGCGTAACAACAGTAACATCGTGTCCGCGCGATAAAAACTCTACAGCGAGTTCATGCATCATTTTACCCGCAACTTTTCTACTATTAGGCAGATAATCATCAACTACAATACATATTTTCATATTACTTTTTCTCAAACAACTAATTTTATAGTGGCAAATAATATATTGCCATGTGTTGATTTTAGACCAATTTTTTAACTGCTATTATTAAAGATATTAATGTTTCAATAAATCTTCCAAACCACGCGATTCACGTAATCGGTGTAACTGTGAATAATTCTTACGACTTTATCTGAAACACTGGTTACTCCATAATCCGCTACTTGCTTTAGTCCACGTTCAGTTCCGCGCGATTGAGTGGCCAGAATGTCTAACCCTTGACGGACACGCTCAACCTCAAGCCCTACCATCATCACCGCAGCTTCCTCCATTGCTTCGGGCCTCTCATGCGCTTCGCGCAGATTCAGTGCTGGAAAGTTCAGAATTGAAGACTCCTCATTGATAGTGCCACTATCAGACAATGTCGCACGCGCAGATAATTGCAATCTTACATAATCGTGAAAACCTAAAGGTTTCAATAAAAGTACATTTTTATGAAATTTGGAATTAGTTTCGTCAATTCGTTTATGAGTTCGCGGATGCGTAGATACAATTACAGGTAACCTATGATCTTCTGCAATAGTGTTCAGAATATCTACTAACTTAGCGAAGTTCTGTGGTGACTCTATATTTTCTTCACGATGAGCACTGACAACAAAATAAGAGTTTTCTTTAAGCTTCATTCGAGATAATACATCAGAAGAATCGATCTGAGGGCGATAGTGCGTCAAAACCTCCAGCATCGGACTACCTGTTTTTATAATCATATCTGGCGGTAAGCCTTCACTTAATAGATAATCTCTAGCTATGCTACTGTAGGTCAAATTAATGTCTGCCGTATGATCTACGATGCGCCGATTAATCTCCTCAGGTACACGCATATCAAAGCAACGATTGCCAGCTTCCATATGAAAAGTTGGAATTTTCCTCCGCTTCGCCGGAATCACAGACAAACAGCTATTCGTATCACCCAGAATCAACATAGCTTCAGGTTGCACATCAGCTAATACTTTGTCTACTGCAATAATTATATTGCCAATCGTATTAGCAGCCCCGCAACTATTGTCTGCACTATTTAAAAAGTAATCCGGTTTTCGAACACCTAAGTCATCAAAAAATACTTGGTTTAGTTCGTAATCATAATTTTGTCCCGTATGAACCAAAATATGATCACAATGTTGATCTAGCCTTGTAAAAACACGAGATAGTCGAATAATCTCAGGTCGAGTTCCAACTACGGTTAGCACTTTAAGTTTTTTCATTTTCTATTTTACCTCATAATAGACTGTATCAGGGTGTTGCTTATCAAATATTTCATTAGCCCAGACCATAATAATGGCTTCACTGTTTCCAATATTTGTAATGTCGTGAACCCACCCTGGAATAGTGTCTATTACCTGTGGTTTATCAGAAGAAAGGGTAAACTCATGGGTCTCACATGTATCTAACTGCCTGAAAAGCATCCGGATTAAGCCGCGTACTACTATAAACTTTTCTGTCTTGCTATGATGATAATGCGAACCTCGCGTGATTCCAGGAGTTATTGTAAAAAAAGAAAATTGCCCACAATCTGGTGTCTTTAATACTTCGACGAACATACCTCGCTCATCCACATGTGGAGTTAGATCGTAAATAAATTTCTCAATTGGCAAGTAGCTGACGTAAGTCGAATATAGTGCCCTAGTTAAGCCTATACCAACCCGCTCCGATATCAAACTGTTGCGACAATTATCAAATGCTCTAAGCTGCTCAGCTAAAGCTCCTAAAGAGATTGTATATGTTTGACTGATATTATCCCATGTTAACCCTGGCTTAGCATTACTTAAGGCCTGCAAAAGTCCATCAACTACATTATCGATGTAAGCTAACTCTAAGGTGAAGTCAGGATCACTAATCTGTATTGGTAAGCCACGAGCAATATTATGACAAAATGTTGCTACTACAGAGTTATAGTTAGGCTTGCAAAACTTACCAAAAACACCAACCAGACGAAAAATAACAGTTGAATTGTCAGTTTTTGACACAAAAGTCTCTATCACTTGCTCAGCTGCGAGTTTACTCTTTCCGTAAAGATTATCGTATTCAGCCTGGGTAGATGAAGTAAAAATTAGCGGAACATTGCGCCCAGTTCGCGTAATTGCGCGACACAAAGCGTCAGTTAGGTCAGCATTAACTCGAGAAAAATCAGCAGGGTCAGCCGGTCGATTCTCGCCCGCCAAATGAATGACAGCATCCGCCTTCGCTAAAAGCGCTGCAAGGTCTTCATCGCTATCCCCCCTGACAAAGGACAGAGTTTCAATATCAGCCCTTTCACTCAACCGGATAAGCAAGTTTTTGCCTATAAATCCATTTGCGCCGGTAATCAATATACGTTGCTTGTTCATACTTAATCTTCAGCTTCCACATTTTTACCTCTAATAATCGCTTGTATAAAGTCTAGCTTCATTAGCAAGCCTTGCATCCCCTTAAGATCCAGTCGAGTAGTATTGTGAGAATTATAATCTATGGACTCAGAAATTTGGTGCTCTCCTTGATCTGTAAATTTTCCATAATTCAAATCACGTAAATCCGGTGGCACACGGAAATACCCTCCCAAATCTTGGGACGCAACCATTTCTTCACGGCTAAGCAATACTTCGAACAATTTCTCACCATGGCGGGTACCAATAACATTAACACTATGATCAGGCACACCCAGTAAACTAGTTAAAGCATCAGCTAATATTGTTATCGTCGCCGCAGGTGCTTTTTGTACAAAAATATCACCTGATGCACCATGTTCAAATGCATATAAAACCAAGTCTACTGCATCGTCCAAAGTCATCATAAATCTAGTCATTTCAGGATCAGTAATAGTCAGTTCATGGCCTTCACGAATCTGATCAACAAACAAAGGAATAACTGACCCTCGCGATGCCATTACATTACCATAGCGCGTGACACAAATCTTAGTAGCTCCACTCTCACGAGACTTAGCCACAGCAACTTTTTCCATCATCGCTTTACTTATGCCCATAGCATTGATTGGATATACCGCCTTATCAGTACTCAGGCAAATCACCTTTTTAACGCCAAGTGTAACTGCTGCTTCAAGTACATTCTCGGTACCTAGCACATTGGTCTTCACCGCTTGCAATGGGTAAAACTCACAAGACGGTACTTGCTTAAGTGCCGCTGCGTGAAACACATAATCAACACCGCGCATCGAAGTTCGTACACTATCAATATCACGCACATCCCCCAAATAAAACTTAAGTTTAGGGTTTCTGTAACGTTTACGCATATCGTCTTGTTTTTTTTCATCTCGACTGAAAATACGGATTTCAGCAATGTCTGAATCCAAAAACCGGCGCAGTACCGCATTTCCAAAAGAACCTGTTCCACCCGTAATCAGTAATTTTTTATTTTTGAACATCAACTATTTACCATTATATTTATGTACACACAAGTTTATTATGGCTCTGATACCACATCAATCAAATTCTGCGCTGCTTTACCCATCTCAAATCGAGATTCAAAACAAGTTATTGTTTTTTGTCGCATCAGAGCCTGAGCAGTAGTATCCATGTCAAGCCATTTCTTAAATAAGCTAATCGTCCCATCTAATGTATCATCAGCTATAATCCCAGCACCATCTGCCTCAATTTCACGCCAAATATTCACCTTATTTGAAATCAATGTGGGTATGCCACAGGCCAAAGCCTCAGCCACCACGACGCCAAAATTCTCTTGGTGTGATGGCAACACAAAAGCTTCTGCAGCGTGATAGGCACCCCACTTCACATCCCCTGAAATCATGCCCGTCCAAGTGATACGATCTTCTATTCCCAAATTTCTACTTAATTCTACCAAATCCTTTTGCCATCCAGTTTGGTCTGGCCCTGCCATCACAAGATGCAGCGACTCATCACAGTTCGCCACTTTGGCAAATGCTTTGATCAACAAATCACAACCTTTTTTTTGGTGAATTCGGCTCAAATAAAGAAATAAACGTTTATTGCGTAAAATTGGATATTCTTTGAATAATTCTTCGCGTTGATACGCTGGATCCCCAGCTGGTTCTGCTGTTCCATAACTCACTACCTTTGGCCTGCATTTGAATAGCCAAAAAGATTTTGGCGAAAGAATACGCTCCTCGTCACAGGTAAATAAAACCGCTTTCGCATCGCGCAAAATCCTGTATTCCGCCCATGGCCAATACATCCATTTTTTTAGATGCTTTAATGGATAAGTTTTCTTAAACCAAGGGTCTAACATACCATGGGTAAAAACAAAATATGGGACTTTCATTTTCTGCATAACTTTCCAGGTTGCATAACCATGGTATTGCCAAAGGCCATCTACAATCACAGCGTCGAAGCTAGACACATGCTCACGCAGCCAGGGAATTAAATTTGATGAATATCTATAGCCAAGCTTTGATGGACCCAAAGGATGAACTAAAAATGGTAAATTCTGCAACCAGTTCTCATCAGCCGAATCAAGAGTAACCACTTCAACCACATGCCCCATTTTTATGGTAGCAGTTGCCATCTGTCTCACCCCCTCAGCCACACCTCCAGTTGCAGGATTAATTGTTGGTACAACGTGTAAAAGCTTCATCGGAAACATCCTTTTATTAAAAATATCATATTAACGGAATATAGACTTTTTAAATTTAACACATTGAGCAGCCCATTCATTGCCTAAAAGTTTAACCAAAATTAACTTTCCATATGCACCAATAACTGCACGATAGTATTTTATGGAATCTCTTGAAATATTATTCTTTCGACGCGCTCTTGCTTGCTCCCGTAATCCTCGTATAGCATTTATTGGCACGTTAGACATACCGCCCGATTGCATTGCTGATACAATAACATCTGGTATAAAAACTGCGTCATTATTTATAAGGTAGCGCAACATCAACTCATAGTCCAAGGCAAGAAGATAAGACTCATCGAACATGCCATATTGAGTAAATAAAGTTTTATGATGGAATACACCTTGATGAGAGAAATTCATATCATCATAGAATTTTTTACGGTTCCAGTCACTACTCCAAATGCCCAATTGTTTTCCACTAGCTTCAACTCCCATCACACACCCATATACGATTTTTGTTTGATTAGATAAATTCGCCAATACAGGAGCCATCTTTTCTAACGAGTCACTGCTCCACAGATAATCATCGGCCCCAAGAAAAATAATCCAATCACCCTTTGCATGGGACACACCTTTATTCCATGCATGTGCTAAACCACGATCAGGAGCAGTCTCCCAGTAGCCTATATGCTCTTCGAACGATCCTACAATCTCTACAGTATCATCTGTAGACCCACCGTCGATCACAACAATGTCTACCTCATAACCCTCACAAGCATTAGTGTTAACAACACTTTCTAGACATCTGTGTATGGTTTCTTCCACGTTATATGTTGCAATGACAATTGAAATAATCATGAATTTGTAATTATTTAGTTAAAGTTAAGAATGTAGGTCTTCAAAGCCGAAGAGGCTTCGAAAAGCGTTTTTGATTTAATAAAGACATTGAGAGAAGAAAAATAGGACTTAACACAATATTTTGAGCTAAAATCGAAAATATACTACATAGCAATATCATTTGGTTCATTTTATCTTTTAAGCGAAACCACATAAAAGGATATAAAGTAATTAAGAAACCCAATAGACCGATTTTTGCAAGATAATTCGTTAAACCATTGGAGCTGGATGTTCCTCCCGACAATTGATCTGAATACGATTGCCAGATTTCTTGATTTCCTAATCCTATTCCAAGTGCTGGGTAATCTTTAATTATTGAGTAATCTACTACAGTGTCCAAAATTCTTCTTTGAGTAGATCCCACGTACTCTCGAGAGTCAGTATCGAATAATTTGTTAAAGATTACAGGAGAAAACAAGACCGATAATATTAATGGAATTATTATCAGTGTTTTTACAAAAAACATTCGTTTAGATGATTTTCCCATGACAATAGATGCCAAAACAATAACCATTATAAGATACCCGGTGGTTGAAAAAGTGGTTAATATTGAAATTACAAATATCCAATTAGGAAAAGAAAAAATTGGATTTTTTTTAATATACAAACTCAGAATTAGCGCAAGGTTTAAAAAATATTGATATGCTCCTCCTTCCCAAAAAAGTCCTGTATTTCGGATAAATGATGAATACGGTACAGCATTATTTCCATCTATGCCGGTTGGAGCAAAGTAAAAAATATAATTTTTAAATGTAAAATCATCCCACGTTCTCAAATCAGGCAGCAAAGATGGCAGTGATTGTGAATATTGAAATAGATAAACGTTACTAATATATAAAATAAGATTAAAAGAACATATAAATAACATTAGACGCAAATAAGTAAGTGAAAAGTTATGATGACCTAGAATGCTGATAACAATCAAAAAGCAGGCAATTCTTATAGAATAACCAAAATAAATATTAGGAATATCTAAGTTCCCTAGAAGTATGGGATGCAAAAGAAGAAAGCATATACTTATTAATGCATATAAAAAATAATATTTAGAGAGATTAAATTTTTTTAGTAAAAGTAAAGCACCCATACATATTGAGAAATATAAAAGTAAAAATGGATTGCTATAAGATGTATAATATAATGAACCTGATGCTAAAATTGACATTAGAACTAACAAATGTTCGATGAAACTCCTCAATGAGTTCGTATGAAAATACTGGCGCGGAACTGTTTGCGTGAGCATCAATACTTAGCCTGATGATTTAAATTCATAAATGTTGATCCCGAATTATCAAATTTAAATTGAACTTCTTTTAATTTGTTCAATGATTTTCGCAACTTGAGCTGATTTTTCGGTTCGCAATACAGAAGAAGAAATCCACCACCACCGGCTCCTAAAATTTTACCACCCAAAGCTCCATTATTCTTTGCCAAAGAATACAAATCATCTATACCGGTCGTTGAGATTTTGTTTGATAAAGTTCTCTTCAACGTCCAGTTATCATCCAATGTCTTGGCAAATCCATTAAGATCTGATTCGCATAAGCACTTATTAGCTATTTCAACTAACTCTGTCATTTGAACCAAGGTATCAAATTTTTCCTGATTATTTATCGTATTGAATTTCTGATTTCTTAAAATATCTGAAGTATTACGGGTAGTACCAGTATAGAAAAGTAACAGATTGTTCTGCAGCTGGTTATAAGCTTTATTCTCAATCATTATCGGCTCTACTTGCACTTCACCATTTGGAGAAAACCGAATCATATTCAACCCACCATGGGCTGCTGCAAACTGATCCTGTTTCCCTATTGGCTCTTGTAATATATCAATTTCAATTTCACATGCTTCATGAGCCAACTGTGCCTTAGAAACCTTGTCACCTCTTAATCCATAAAGCGCATGCAATAAACCTACGGTAAAAGAACTTGAAGAACCAAGACCAGTACCAGCGGGAATGTCAGCAATAGAGTTAATGTCGATTCCCTCTAAATTAAACTTTCTTAATGCCTCTCTTACTATAGGGTGTTCGATTGCCTCTATACATTCCACTAGTTCAACTTTGGAATACTTAACCTGGATTCGATTGTCAAAAAAAGGATGAATAAAAATGTACATGTACTTATTAATTGAAGTACTGATTACACAACCCGGGTGCCGTGAGTAAAACTCCTTTAAATCACTGCCGCCGCCAATGAAACTCATGCGAAATGGGGTCCTAGTTCCTATCATAAGCAAAAATCCATATTTACGTTGTTATCGGCATACTGTTGTGACTGTTCTATAATCCCCACTTCATCAATAATTCTTTGATGATATAAAGAGTCTATTTCTTCTTTAGAAAAGGATTTGTAATGGTAAAAGCAGTAAAACCTTTTCTTTCTAACTTCCTCGAGAACATGGGTGAAGAAGCTTACATCAGCTATACCTCTTAGGAACTGATGATCTAATGCAATTACACCATCAATCAATAGGACCTCACCAGGAGATAAGGAGATAAAATCAGCATTTTTTTTAACAGATCGAGTTTTAGAATCATATCTGTTCATAGTTACTATTTCCTTGTTTAACAAAGCTTTGATATCTTTTTCAACAGCGTCGTATTGATAACGATTACGAACATTCATATCGGGTGTTCTTTGACTCTCAGGAAGTAACCAATCATCCAGTTTCAGTATTTTTACTTTTATCCCGAAATGTTCAAGATTTTTACGGATGACCGAAGTAAGCGTGGACTTTCCACTTCTCGATAAACCACCTACAACCACAACTGGATTTTCTTTATCCTCTAATAGTTTCTTAGGGAGATATTTGTTCATATCGCCTGAGAGTTTATCGTAACCATTAACAATAAATCTGGTTGCCTCTAACAGATCGTCAAATATAAAATCAGGTTGACAAACATGCTTTTGATCCTCGCCTGCATAGCCCTGCCTGACTAACACCGTATGAAGATTAGCATTAATACCTGTCATTATATCTACAGTACGATCACCAATAATAAAAGACTGACTCAAATCAATATTCATTTCTAATACAGCCTTATTAATCATCCCTGTGTTGGGTTTACGACAATTACAAGCTATTTTGTATGCTTTGTTTTCTCCTATAAAACCTTTTTCAGGGTGATGTGGGCAATAATAGATTCTGTCCAGGTAGGCCCTATCTTTGCCCAAAATACATTCCATATAATTATGGATTTCACAGACCTCTTTTTCTGAAGCAAAACCTTTGGCTATTATAGGCTGGTTGGTTACCACAACAGAGAGGTAGTCTGACCTATTTAGTATCTTCACAGCAGTGTCAACTTTAGGCAGAATTTTGAATTTATCAGGTGTGTTTAATGGCTCTGCTTCAAAATTAATAACACCGTCACGGTCTATAAATATAGCTTTCTGCTTATTTGATCTGTTTAATCTCTGAACTTTTCCTGATACAAGATCTTCTTCCACTTGTTCCAGTCGTTCAATTGTTCCAATATCTTTTATGTATTCAGCCGTATTGTATGCATAAAGAGATTTATTCAAAGATACAAGCTTAGGAAAAATATCTTTACCAAAATCGTGAAAGGTATCTTTTTCGATGTATTGAAATACCTCAGGAGACAGAACATATAGTGCGGCATTCACAAGATTTCGATGATAGACTTTCTGGTCATGTGGCTTGCTATAAAAAGCCAAAACTCGATTATCCTTATCTGTTTCGAGAAGATCGCTATCATGAGGATGATCATTCGGATGGACCACCAATGTAGCCATACTTTCTTTTTGTAGATGTGTCTGCACCAAAGAGTCTAGATCAATATCCATAATAGTATCGCCGTAAAAAAGAACGAAATCATCCTTGAGCTTTTGCTCCAAGTGTTTTACAGCTCCTGCAGTTCCTAGTGGAAAAGGATCGGGTGAATACTGGATATGTACACCCCATT
>MDTB01048876.1_pt1 | contig 16542 bp, 15 predicted proteins | sample 811161 | NCBI WGS metagenome assembly MDTB01 (sample SAMN05326650, study PRJNA326480) | marine metagenome | isolation source: seawater | place: Mediterranean Sea | collected 2009 | reverse complement strand
TCACCCACGGCGATTCGGCCAATATCGTTGCGCAACGCTATGGTTGACCAAAATTTTCCGTCGCAGCGTGCACAGCTGATGTAGAGCTTTTGCTGGTCCGACATGCAGTTTAAGTTGACTGACCAGGGAACAAGGGCTTGAACTTCAAGCTGGCACAACCCGACTTCATTGGCAAAGCCCCAATCCTCTACCGGCGCTGTGGCCTCAACGAACTGCAATGGCCCTCCCGGTGTTCGCTCACAGGGGCAGACGTACCAAAATGTCAGCCCAACCGCTGCAAGCGCTAGCAAAGCCAGCACGAAGGCTGCAATGGACAGGCGCCGGACCATTAGGATTTAACTTACTCGGGCCTCGGGCCATAAGCGCAAAAAGTTTTCACTATAAAACGCTGCTTTAACCGACTCTTCGACGTCCACTAAGGAACGCTCAAAACGCCCAATTGGATCCTTGGTGCCTTCCAAATGGGGATAATCGCTGCTGAACAAGTACAGGTCTGCTGCAGAGTCAGCAACTAGATCGCCTACATGCTCATGGGAAAACGGGGTAAAGCCCATTTGCTCTTTTAACTGTTCAGACGGCGGGCGCTCAAAGCGCACCGAGGTATCAGAACGACCATAAATTCGACATACCCAGTCCAATCGCCGACACATTTCCGGCACCCAGCCGGCACCGAGTTCAACCGCCGCGCCGCGCAAGGTGGGATGACGATCAAAGACACCGTCCAATAGCAGCATGCTTATGAACATCTCGGGCGTTTGGTGCAGAACGGCAGCATCCTTAGTGCGAACATTTTCGCCGCCGCCCAGCCAATCTTTGACCGCACCGCGTCCATTGTTGCCCCAATCTCTAGCAACTTGCAGCGGCGCTCCGCCGACATGCAAGACAAAGGGCACGCCCGCTTCTGCTAGGCGCGCCCAAAATCCTTCTAGGTCTACATGGCCTGGCGAGTGACCGATAGGTGCCCGATGAGGTATCCAAATAGACTCCAAGCCGTTATCAATCGCCCACTCCAGCTCGGTGATCGCTGAGGCTGGATCATCTAGAGGCACAACGCCCACGCCCATTAGGCGATCGTCTTGGGAGCAGAATTCTGCCATGTGCCGGTTGTGCGCACGGGTCGCACCGTAGCGCAAATCCACTGATTTCTTGGAGCTGGGGTGAAACGGCAATGCCACCGAATGGGTTGCAAAAACTAACTGTTTCTTAAACCCGAGCAGATCCATAGCCACTGTGCGGTCAGCGCTATTAAACGCACCCAGCGCTTGGATCTCCTTGGAGTCCTGAATGAGCGCATCGCCCATGGCGATCTGCGCCGCAACATGCTCGGCGGAATGCCTACCGCCCTGCTGCATAATTTGCGCAACTTCCTCATCTGTGACCACAGACGCGCTGTAGCTGACCTCAGGGATTTCGTCACGCAATTTCGGATCAGCGTAGGCCTTCAAAAAATCTGGCAGTTCCATGATGTGACTATCTGCGTCGTAAAACGCGCGATCTGCGGGTGCATATGCCATAACGTTCTCCAGTTCCCCAAATATCTAGATTACAGCCTGATAAGGTAACCGTTTTTGCCGAGTCGCGGCAACATTTTGCGCCAACGGCCAACCTAGTTACTATCGCAGCCTCACAGCAACGAAGAACAGCTAAACCATGCACAAGGACGCACCCAAACTACTCGATACCCTCTGGCAACTGCAGAAAGATCCAGATTTTGCCGCCGGCGATATTTTGCTGACCACCGAATTGTCCGCCGATGAGGGCCAAGCGTTACAGTTACAACTGCTCGAACGCTGGTTGAACGAAGGCGAGACCCTTGGCGGCTGGAAAATCGGCATGACTTCTGGTGAGTCAAGAGACGCATTGGGCGCCGGTATTAGACCATTTGGCTTCGTGCTAGCAAGTCGTATGCTGGGTACCGGTGCGGATATCCCGCGTGCCCATCTTTATCGTGGCGGCGTAGAAAATGAACTGTGCTTTATTATGAATTCGCCCTTGGGCGAACACGCTACTGCGGAGAGCGCCCGTGCAGCAGTGCGCCACGCAGCGCCGGGATTTGAAATAAACCAAAAACGTTTACCGCCTGGGTGCAATGCCGGCGTAAGGGTTGCGGACAACTTATCGAATTGGGGAATCGTGGCTGGACCAGCGGTAGACGCGCCAGCCGACCTAAGTGATCTGGCGGTTACCTTATACCGCAATCCAACCGATGCCGACCCACAAGGGGAGCACTCCGTAGGCTGCGTCGAAAGCGCCGGCCACATCGATGATCATTACGAATCGCTGGCAACTCTGGCGCGCCGCCTGCATGACTTCGGTCAAACGCTGCAGCCCGATCAATGGGTTATCACCGGCGCTTACGAAAAACATCCGTTTGAGGTTGGCGAATTCCGCGGATATTTTAGCGGAGGCATTGGCGACGTTAGGGTCACCCTCAGCGCTTAGGCGCAGCAGATGATTCTGTACCCAAAGTTTCAAGCTTGGGCTAGTATCTCTAGAGTAGTTGATGGAGAGCAAAATAATGGCGGATAGCCAGACACAGACCGTTGAAGAACCACGTTTATTCAGCTTGTTAGCTCGCGATGCCATGATCGTATTCGCCGCACTGACTCTATGGGCTGCATCAGACGCGTGGTTCCAAGTTACCGGACTGTGGGCGGCAGCGTTACTCAGCGCTGCCGATGGCATTTTCGTTGGCTACGTTGTGGCCTCCGTGTTCCATGAGTGGGGCCATTATCTGGGGGCACGCATCAGCGGCGCGCAGACAACCCGTACACTGCCAAAGAATCTGACTAACCTATTTCGCTTTAGTTTTGATTTTGACAGTAACTCCGCCACCCAATTTCATAGTATGAGCTTCGGCGGCTGGGTCGGCCATTGGACTATTCTGCTACTGATTTTCGCCATATTACCCATGGATACGCTAGGGCGTGCAGCACTGGTGAGTTCACTCTTTGGCTTTGCCATTTTTGCCACGTTTATAGAAACCGGCGTATTACGCAAAACCTTTGGCGGCATCGAACCGGCCAAAGCACTGGGCGAATTGTCCAAACAAAATTTCCGTCAAGCAGGCATAGCCGGCACCTTCAGCGGCGCCGTAGTCCTTGCTGCGCTTGCGTAAGCAAAGAGCTGTAGGTTTCCGCTAGCGCAGGCCTAGGAAAAACCTATGGACAAGAGATTGTCCACCGGCCGGTACAGTTCTTCTAAATAGTAGAGGTCCTCTTCAGCTAGCTGAATCTCTACTGCCGCAACGAGCTGCTCCAACTGGGCGACCTTTGACACACCCACTACCGGTGAGGTCACACCAGGCTTGTGGAATAGCCATGCCACCGCGATCTGCGCCGGCGTTTTATCGTACTTTGCGGCGATCTCTATGACCCGCTCGGCAATCGGAAAGACATGGTCGCCATGGTACAAGCCTTCGGTACGCTGACGGTCTTGACCCTTCGAGCGATCGGTACTGCCACCGCTGAATCCGCCCTGATAGGAGCCGGCCAAAATCCCCCGAGCCAGCGGCGACCAGGGTGTTAGGTCGACACCAGTGCTAAGACAGTATGGATTCATCTCACGCTCTTCTTCCCGGTACACCAGGTTGTAATGATTTTGCATGGATATAAATTTGGCCCAGCCATTGGCTTCTGCTGTCATTTGAAGCTGCGCGAATTGCCAGGCGAACATAGACGAGCCGCCTAGGTATAGCACCTTGCCGGCTTTCACCGCGTCGTTGAGGGCCTCCATAGTCTCCGCAATCGGTGTTTCCACATGCCCAGGAACTCCGTGCGGATGACGATGAATAACCAACTGATCGATATAGTCATGGCCCAGCCGTTTTAGGCACGCATCTATACCCTCGCGTACGTGTTTGCGCGACAATCCCGCTTGATTGGCACCATGCCCCATGGGCATAGCGATTTTCGTGGTTAAAACGTACTCATCCCTAGGCAGCAGCTCTTTTAACAAGGCGCCTACAACCTCCTCGGATGCTCCGAGGCCGTAAACATCTGCGCAGTCGAAGTAAAAGAGTCCATGGTCAATCGCCGCTTTGATAATTGGGCGCGCCTCGTCCAAGGTCAGGGTCCAATCGCCCTGGTGGCCACGCCCGGGAATACCAAAATTCATGGTGCCCAAACATAGCTGCGATACACGCAGGCCACTGTTACCCAACTGCACTGGCTTTAACATCCATCCACTCCAAAATTGTTGTATCGGTTACCGCACAGAGGTTAACGAAAAACTACCGCTGGGTACTATAGTTCTGCCAAATAAGTATCCATAACCGCTCCAAAAGCATTACATCTGACAGCTTGGTGCAGCCGCTGTAGGTTGGCACCATAAATCGCGTTGCTGGACAGGTCTTAGCACTGGCGCAAAAACTGTCTCGATTTTTACTCTTTTGGGAAAAATTTTTGCTACCTTTCACCCACCAATTGGAGCAGCACCCATGACATCGAGTGCATTTACATCTCACTCACCCTTGGCGGAAACATCCGATGCGCAAACGGTCGCCGTAGTCGGCGCGGGCATATGCGGTCTTTTTACCAGTCTTGCACTGTCACGCCGGGGTTTTGATGTCACTTTGTTTGAACGGGATACGCCACCGCCAGAAGGTGACGCTGATCAGGCATTTTTTACATGGGAGCGGCGCGGGGCCGCACAATTTCGGCACCCCCATGCTTTTCTCGGTTTAATGTGCAGTGTGCTAGAGGAACACTATCCTGATCTGTTAGACGATTTTTTTGGCGCCGGGGCTCGTAAAGTGGCCTTCGCAGACACTATTCCAGATCAACTTAAAGACCAATATCAACCGGAGCCGGGCGACGAAAAAATGTGGGTGCTGATGTGTCGTCGCGCGACCATGGAAACCGTGGTGCGGCGCTACGTAGAATGCAATTCCTCAGTCCATATCGAAAATTCGAAGTACGTGACCCAGGTATTCACCGAAGCCTGTGCGGAAAATGCACAAAACCGCATTGCCACTAGCATTGAACTCACCGACCGTATCCACGCTAACCAGAAGTCGCGCCACAGCGCCGACATCATTGTTGACGCCACCGGACGCGCCAGCAAATTTGACCGCTGGCTCACGGCGCAGGGTGCGCAGGTCACCGAACAGCGCGATGATGCAGAAATCGTCTATTACACCCGCCACTATCAACTGCTACCGGGTATCAGCGAGCCCAAACGCGACAGCCGCAATCCCTCAGCAGGCGATCTAGGCTATATGAAATACGGTGTATTCCCCGGCGACAACGGCCACTTTGCGCTGATCATTTGTCTACCAAACGCCGAACACGAACTGCGTCAAGCTATCAAGAGTGGGGAGCATTTCGACGATATCTGTATGACTATTCCGGGCCTACGGCCATGGATTTCACCAACCCAAGCAAAACCTACCACCGCACCTTTTGGCATTGGCCAAATTCACGCGGTGTGGCGAGATTATGTGCACGATCAGGGCCCGCAGCTGCTGAATTTTTTCGCCGTAGGTGATTCCGCGATTCGCACTAACCCCCTTTACGGGCGTGGATGTAGCACTGGCACCTTACATGCACACATTCTGGCCGATGTTTTAGCCAGCACCAACGACCCATGGCAGCGAGCCCAGCGTTTTCGCGAGCAGTCAAATGAGCATATCCGGCCTATATTTAACGCCAGCCTGAACGAAGACAAGCGCGGTATTAAAAGGGCCGAAGCGGTTCTCAAAGGCGTCAATTTAGACCGCGCAACATCACTAAAAAAATGGTTCGGACTGGCCTTTGGTGATGCCTTGACCGCAGCAGCAAGAGATAAGTTACACATTCATCGCGGCATCATGCGCACCGTTAATCTGGTGGAAAAACCCGGCGACTTCCTCAAAGACCAACGAGTGCGTTGGACAATATTGGGCTACATGCTGCGGGGTCGAAAGCGCAACGCGCGGGCGCGCATTCAGCCCGGCCCCGAGCGTTTAGCGATGCTTGAACACGTCGCGTCGTTGCAACCGGAAAATCAGGCCGATAGGTCCTTACCTAAGGCAGCGGCATCTGCTTTGTAATTTGCGTAAGAATCTTTCAGCGTCGCCGAGTTGAGAATCGCTTCAGCCACCAATTCTTTGTCCGAGGCACGATATACGCGACTAAGAATCCAGTTGGATTCGGTACGTCGGCTTTCGCTCAGCGCAATGATTTCGCGCTCCAATAGGTAATCTTCACCGATCAGCAGCGGCCCATTGAACATTTTTATTTGCTGCCCCGCGAATAAGCCAATAGCCGGCCCACGACTCCGAAAGCCTGACTGGCCGCTCGTGTATTGGGTCAGGACACTGACCATCTCGAGTGGCACCACGGGTTTACCCCAAAGCGAGGTGTTATCGTAGTACGGGTGATTTTCCGTTATTTTCTGTAGCTTCTGGGCGTTGGAAAAAGGATACATGTCGCCCATGTGCTGATCCATGTCCATGCGGATTTGCTCTGGATTACCTGCGCCCTTCTGACCCACCTGCAGGTCCGCCAAGATTACTAACTGCTCCGTCGGCCGCAGCCGATCCATGCGCTGCTCTAACTCTGTTGTACCGTAATCAGGACCAACACTGGCTGTCCCCATTAGCACCGGCGTACCATCGCGCTTTTCTGCAGCTATGCGCACCACACCATCTTCGAGTGACTTCTCTACCATGGCCCGGACCTCTTCACCCTCTACGACCATGTTCTGATAGTGTGCGCTGATACAGCCACGGACGAACCAATCATCACCAAACACTTCATGCAGCAACGGCACAAACTGGCTGAAGTGGGTGGGACCCTCAATAGGGGCGCCAGCAAAACCTAAGTCTTCTGCCATCTGATCATCATGGATCGACAAGTGACCGTCATACTCCTGATCACCTAACATTTGCCGCGGCATTCTGAATTCGCCGCTTAACCACTCAATACTCATGTCTTCCCCCTTTAGCTTTGATCGATATGGTAAACCGTTCACCCGCATTTTTGGATACTATGCACTGCAACAACAATCACTGGCGGGCAGCCAGTATCATTACTAAGGGAGGAGCACATGAAGGATCTATTTTCTGTCGCAGGTAAGGTTGCGATCGTTACTGGCGGTTCTCGGGGTATCGGTGAAATGATCGCAGCTGGTTATCTTGCAAACGGCGCCAAGGTTTATATCAGTTCGCGAAAAGCCGACGTCTGCGATGCCACAGCCAAGCGCCTAAGCGAACAATTTGGCGGCGAGTGTATTTCCCTACCAGCGGACATGTCGAATGTCGCAGGTATCGAGGCCTTCGCAGCAGCGTTTCGTGCACAAGAAGAGCATCTGGACATTTTGGTAAATAATGCTGGGGTTGCATGGGGGGCACCGATCGAAGATTTCCCAGAAGTAGGCTGGGACAAAGTAATGGATACAAACGTCAAAGGGGTGTTCTTCCTGACACAAAAATTATTGCCGTTGCTGGAAAAGAACGCTAACAGAGAGACCCCAACCCACGTCATCAACGTCGGTTCCATAGACGGCATAAAAACTCCCGTATTCGACAATTTCTCGTACGGCCCATCCAAGGCCGCAGTGCACCATTTAACCCGAGTGCTCGCTGCACATCTGATTAAGCGCAATATTATTGTCAACGGCATCGCCCCCGGGCCTTTCCCGACTTATATGCTCAGCACCGGAGTTGGCGGTGGCGGCGACACCGAGAATACCGATTGGGACGCTGTCGGTAAGGGCAACCCGCGGGGACGGGTCGGCACGGCGGAAGACATTGCGGGCTTGGCGATTTTTTTGAGTTCGCGTGCCTGCGGATTCACCGTCGGCGATGTGATTACCTGCGATGGCGGCTCAGTGGTATCCTAACCCACGAATCTTCGAGGCGCGGGCGTCGCATATTCGTCCGCGGCTTTGGGCTACTCTTGACGTTGCTGAATACCTGGCGAATACATACTGATTAGGCGCTGGTCTGCTTCCCAGCGCTCATTGTCAGCTGCGGCAGCGGCAGCAATTGTGGCGAGAACACTCTGCACTGCAACATCCAGCTCCTTAACCTCCGCTAGCGGCAACTGCGGTTGCGCTAGCGCCTGATCCAAGCGCTGAATCAAACTTAAGCAGTCATCCTGAGCCGCAGGTCGTAACCAAGTACGTCCTGCATAGGCCAAGAATGCTAAGTAAATGTAGAGCGCTTCGCGTTGACCAAATTGCGGCACCGAATCTGCGTTTAAAGCGGTATCTGTGGCGACCCGCACATCGACTAGGTGTGCACTGCCTTGGCTCATCTCGCCCAAAAAGTTGGCGGCGCGTGTGGAAAACTCTAAGCCTTGACTCTGTCGTGGCAAGTTGAAATAGCGCGCGCGCGCGCCACGACCTGCCTTTATTACTAGATGATCAACCGAGTTCACGGCGGCGACCCAGGTTTTGTGACCGGAGATGCTAAATCCAGCATCCGAGGTCTGATAATCCACCCCTGGTAGAGGCGGATCGCCTCGCCGATCTTCGGATACTGCAAATGCGGCCCAACCGGAAAAACCCTGATCCGGAAATGTCCAACGCAGTGCAGCTTGGTAACCGGCAATAAATACCCAGGCTAAACGGTCTGCAAGAAGGCCGCCCTGCACTGCGAGCGAGCCTAAATCTTGTTGCGGCGCGACAGCGCTCTGCCAAAGCGTTTTATATATATCTTCGCTAGCGCTGTTGGTATCGATAACAGTAACTAGGCTCGCCTCTAGCTCGGACCAATTGCGGAATGAACTTAGACTACTCATAGCGTCGGATTCCCCTGCACCTGCAAACGATGAAGTAATCGCGGATCATCACCGTGATCATGTACCGCATAGTGCAGCAAGCACCGGTTATCCCACATAACCAGGTCGTTTGGCCGCCACTGGTGCCTAGCCTGAAATTCTGGACGCACACTGTGCTCGTACAAAAATTCTAATAGCATCCTACTTTCGGCCCGGGTCCAATCTTTAAAACGACGGGTAAAAGCCCGACAAACATAAAGCGCCCGCTCACCGCTATCTTCGTGCACACGCACTACCGGGTGCTCGGCCCGGGAGGCCTCCTGGGCATCCGCCCCGTAAAGGCGCGCCAAATCCTCCGCGGAATGCTCTGCAATCAGGTCGTCGAGCAAACGCTTAATACCCACAGACAGTTCGGCATAGGCGAGGATCTGGTTGGCAAACGCGGTCTCGCCGCCCAAGGCTGGCGTTTCCAAGCCATAGAGCATTGTCAATTTTGGAGGTGCCGGCGCATAACTCATATCGGTATGCCAATGCTGGTTCACATCGCCCTTCTTACCGCGATTACGCAACTCAATGATATTTGGATAATCTGGCAAGCCACCGTAAGGGAATGGCACCAAATCTCCCCAATGCTGAGCAAAGGCCTGATGTTCTGCGGGCGTTAATTGCTGATCAGGGAAAACCAAAACATGATGTTTGCAGAACAAATCGTCTAAATCTAACCAAGTTTTTTGATTTACTTCTCTAACATCTATGTCTTCTACGATTAGCCCTAAGGGCGCCGACATTGGTCGGGTCTGCATGCAGTAACCTCCACTTTTGACGAACGCTATCTGAACTGCTCACTATATCTGCGCTGATGAATAATTGGTTTCAGATCGTTTTATTTGATATCACATAACATACAGCGAACCAGATTTTTGATCTATGGGGGTTTCTATGCCAATTGAGTATCAGGCTGTCGGGCGGTCGACAGAATTTACCGAACACCAAGTTGACGCTAGATGGTTGATGGCCTACGCGGCGGGACTACGAGATTTCAATGCACACTACCTAGACACGGAAGCAAATGTTGTCTGTGCGCACCCTGTATTTCCAGTTTGTCTAGAATGGCCGTCGATTCTCGCCACTAGAAATTTATTTGGCGATCAATTGACTCAGGAAGAGAGCTCTAAGGGCGTTCATGCTAGTCACGACTTACATATCTATCGCCCTATCATGGCCGGAGAGGTTCTACGCACAACGGCAAAACTGATCGGTATTCGGAAAATAAAACCTGGAGCAGGCTATGATTTGCAAATTGATTCATTCGACAAAGATGGAAAGCTTGTCTGCAGGACTTATCAGTTCGGAATCTACCGCGGCGTGGCCACCAGCGGGTCCCCCATTACACATGCAGCAACCCCGCCTCTCCCCGAGGCATCCAAACTGGTTGGTAAACAAAGCGAGATAACAATTTTGGAGGGCGCGGCACACACTTATACAGAGTGCGCGCGGATTTGGAATCCAATCCATACCGATCGAAGATTTGCGCTAGCGGCCGGCCTGCCAGACATCATCCTGCACGGCACTGCTACGCTCGCATTGGCTGTTAGCGAATTGGTAAACAAATTTGTTGAGGGCGATCCGAAACGAGTCAAACGTCTGGGCGGCAAATTCTCCGCAATGGTTTTTATGCCGTCAGCTCTAAATCTCGCTACTAGCGATTGCATACAAAAAGATGGTCACACCATAATTTCGTTTGAACTTTATAGGGCGGATGGCGCGCCCGCGATCAGCCAAGGTTTTCTTGTATTCGAGTGAACAAGTCCTGGGGAAACTTTCGCGGGGAGGCTTTGGCGCCATCATCAAGCCCCGTACTTCCTTTTATGGACATTCGACAAACCAAGAGTCTTCTCGAAAATCAACGGAACACTGAAAATGCTTGAAGAAGAATATCTAAGCCACGATGCCCTCAGTTTGGCAACACTTATCGCCCGGGGCGAGGTTACTGAATTAGAGGTGCTTAATTGCGCGAAACAAATTTATGAAAAAAATAACCCGAAGCTGAACGCCGTTATTACTGATATGTGGGAGGAGGCCCATCGAGCTATCGAAACCGAACTCCCGAGAGGGCAACTTCAGGGAGTACCAATGCCATTGAAAGACTTGGGCCAGTACTACAAAGGCGTCGTCACAAGTAATGGATCAAAACTGTTTTCCAACAACATTGCAGATCATGATTCAACTCTCGTTCAGCGTTATAAAGCAGCAGGCATCGTCTTGAGCGGGAAAACGAACAGCCCTGAGTTTGGCCTAGCTACCACGACCGAGCCAGTCCTTCACGGACCGTCTAAGAATCCCTGGTCGCACAAGCATTCAACAGGGGGCTCGAGCGGCGGCGCAGCAGCAGCCGTTGCATCTGGCATGTTTCCTGTAGCGCATGCGTCCGATGGGGGCGGTTCCATCAGAATCCCCGCGAGCTGCTGTGGCCTATTTGGCTTAAAGCCCACCCGCGGTCGGATACCGCTCGGCCCAACCTCCTTAGAGGGATGGGGGGGATTATCTACTACCCACGTTATTAGCAGGAGCGTGCGAGACTCCGCTGTATTGCTGGATATCAGCGCTGGCCCGGAACCTGGAAGCCCTTATCACGCCCCTTCGACCAGTCGAACATTCCTCAGTGCTGTCGCGGAACAACCCTCTAGCCTCAAAATTGCGCTGTGCGTAGAACCTTTTAACGGGGCGCAGGTGTGTGCGGAAGTTTCCGAGCTAACGCTGAAGCAAGCAAAAGAGCTCGAAAACTTAGGGCACCATATCGAAATTATGGAAAACCCCTTCACTCCAGAAATTGTGCGCGATTCACACGGGACACTCGCAATCTGCCATATCGGTGCAATGCTGAACGCGAAGCAGCAACTACTAGGGCGATCGATTAACGAGAAGGACGTCGAGAGAGTCACTTGGAACAATTATCAGAGTTCGATGCAGGTTACTGGGCCTCAGTACGCAGCGGCGGTAGGCCAAGTTCAACGACATGGGCAAATGTGCGCAACAATTTTCGAGAAATATGACCTGATTTTTACCCCTACCATGGCGTGCCTTCCGCCCAAGCTGGGTGCGCTGGATACGATGAGCCCGGATACCGATACATATCTTTCTTTGCTCTATCAAATGATAGGCTTTACCGCTCTGTTTAACGATACAGGCAATCCAGCCGTTAGCGTGCCTTTGGCCGTAAGTGAATCAGGCCTGCCGGTCGGATGCCAACTTATCGGGAAATTCGGTGACGAAGGCTTACTGTTAAGCGTCTCTCAGCAGCTTTACGAGGCGGGCCTTTTCAGATTGCCCAAAGCCCTTCAAGGAAAGAGTCCTCTGCATTAGGGCGCCATTTCATGCGTCCGATGATTCCTTAAAGCGTGTATTGACAGCCATGTCAAAATACAGGCAGTAGCTATATAGGCGCTTATCCATATTGGGTCTCCAAAAGTGGCAAGCAAAGCCGTTGCGGCTATAGGAGCTAAAGCTCCGCCCAGTATTGCGCCAATTTGATAGCCGAGAGACGCGCCTGAGTAACGAACTTCCGCACTGAAAAGTTCAGTGAGTAACGCTGCTTGGGGCCCGTACATCATCGCAATGCATACTTGTGCCACGCAAAGCGCCAGAGTAATTAAAGGTAGCGAACCACTGTCCATGATCGGAAAGACAGCAAAAGCCCAAAGCCCCATAAGTATTGCGCCAAGCTTGTAGATTCCAATCCGACCATTCCGGTCAGAGTAGGCGGAAAAATAGAACAGTGCAGGAATCTGTGCAGCGGAGGATATGAGGACAGCAAGCAGCATGTCTGAGCGACTCATCGCAAGTCCTTGCGGATCTGTCCCATACGAAACAACAAACACTATGAAAATATAAAACGAAACCTGGACGGATAAAAAAGCTCCCGCACCTAACCCTATCTGCTTCGGAAACTTCTTTATGGCTGTCAGAACTGGCGAGCTCTCAACTGTGGGCACCGACGTTTCTGATTTCTCTTTTTCTAATGCCTTGAAGGCCGGCGTCTCTTCAAGTCGAAATTGCACGTAGAGCGCCAAACCCACCAATACGAAACTTATAATAAACGGAATACGCCAGCCCCAGGACATAAAGTCCTCATCTGAAACACTTGCACTGACGATCAAGAAAGCTAGATTGGCCAAAATAACGCCCATAGGAGCCCCGGCTTGGGCGAAAGCCCCATAGAATCCGCGCTTGTTCGCAGGTGCATTTTCAGTCACTAAAAGCATTGCTCCGCCCCACTGTCCGCCGATGGCTAAGCCTTGAGCAAAACGACACACAATTAATGCAAGAGGTGCTATCGCTCCAATCTGAGCGAAACTCGGCAACAAACCAATGACCGTAGTTGCAACGCCCATCAGAGTCATGGCGGCAACAAGGGCAGATTTTCTGCCTACCCGATCACCAAAGTGACCAAAAACAATCCCACCTACAGGACGCGCCAAAAACCCCACTGCAAAAGTACTAAAAGATGCGATTAAGGCGACATAGGCAGGCAGATCTTCAGGGAAAAACAACACAGGAAAAACCAGGGCGGCCGCTGTGCCATACAAAAAGAAATCGTACCACTCGATACTGGTACCACCCAAGGCGGTGGCAGCAAGTTTGCGCATTGAATTTTCTGTAGTGCTCACTTTTCTCTCCCCAACAAGTCGAACGCATGGGACTTTAACACTTTGAATCTGGTATCTGGAGCAATTCTTAAGTGAATGCGCCGCCGTACAAACCGGCGCGTGTCGAGGTATTATGGTGCAGTAGGTCTAACCATGCCTGCTACGATAAAAACCGTTCTCTAAGCTGGGGCATTAGGGCTAGATTCCAACCGAGTTAACCGTACCGCCAGAGTCACAAACAGGCTTAGAGCGACATGATTCGTGGATAGTCAGTTAATTGATAATTAGATTTTCGAGACCGCTATGCTAGAAACCAAGCGCTGCAGATTGCTCTGCCAATTAGCGCTATTCTTCTGCGTTTTTTCTCTTCCTGTTATCAGCAGCGCCGATTCCAAGCAGGCAATTGTGGGGGTTGCGACTAATTTCCTTACGACCATCGAGGCCCTGCAACGTGATTTCGAGACCAGTCAGGATGGAAAACTTATCCTTGTAGGGGGGTCCACTGGCAAGCTCTATGCGCAAATACGCCAGGGTGCACCGATCGACATTTTTCTTTCCGCTGACCAGGCCCGACCAGCGCAGTTAAATGACGACGGGTTAACGATCGCGGACAGCCAATTTACCTACGCTATCGGACGACTTATTGCCTGGCTCCCTGGTCGCTCCACGGATCCTGAAAACTTCTCCCTCAGCCCTGAAAAAGCCATTGCACTACTGAGGAAAAGTTCGCGAATTGCCCTCGCCAACGAGGATCTAGCGCCTTACGGATTAGCCAGCAAACAACTTTTACAGCGCCTTGATTTATACGAGGAGCTGCGCCCGCGTATTGTGCGCGGCGAAAATATTGGCCAAACATTTAGCTTGATCAGCAGTGGCAACGCCGCGGCCGGATTTATTGCTTTGACACAGGCGCTGGCCCATCCAGAAGCGGTGAAAAATGACCACTATTGGATCGTCGACGAAAAACTGCATACGCCAATTCGGCAAGACGCCATATTGCTGAAGCGCGCAGCTACAAATCCGGTAGCCTTGGCATTTATGCAGTATTTACGCAGCCCTGCTGCGCGCCAAATCATGCGCGAAGCAGGCTATGCAATGGCCAATTAACGACCCTGAAACACCGGCTCTCGTTTTTCAACAAACGCCTTGGTCGCATTGCGATGATCTTCAGTTTGCCCACAGTGCACATGGTGAGTCGCCTCTAAATCTAGGCAATCATCTACGTCACCAGAGGACAACGCTCGGGCAAAATTCTCTTTCATATAACGATACGCAACTGTCGGACCGGCGGCTAACTGATCCGCAATTTCCTTGGTCTTGGTTGCAAGCTCGTCTGCTTCGCATACCCAATTGGTAAGCCCGAGGTCTAATGCCTGCTGGGCGTCGACGCGCTCCGACAAAAAGTACAATTGCCGTGCTTTTGCCGCACCAATGAGCTGGGACATAAAGAAGGTGCCGCCATAGTCGCCGGAGAAACCGACGCGGGCAAAAGCTGTGGTCATGATTGCGGTAGCTGACATGATGCGCATGTCGCAGGCTAAGGCTAGGGAAAGCCCAGCACCCGCTGCTGCCCCAGGCAGAGCCGCAATCGTCGGCTTGGGCATACTGTAAAGCTTGCCTGCCGTACTCCGTTGATTGACGCGCTGGCGATGTATAGCGCCATCGATGGTGTTGTCGCCCACCGTACCGTCACCGCTGGCAGCCATGCCTTTAACATCCCCGCCAGCACAAAATCCCTTACCCGCCCCCGTGAGGACAATCACCTTTACTGCAGCATTTAACTCTGCATCGGCTAATTGTGCCGCTAACGCCGCCGTCATGGCGCCCGACATCGCATTACGCGCCTCTGGACGGTTTAGCGTTAAAGTTAAAACGCCGTTATCTAAAGCAGCCAATAAATCATCTGTGCCTGTGTTGATTGTTTCGCTCATCGAAATCCCCCCTTGCTGTCATTTACTTCCTTACTTTCACAAAGTTATAGCTGCTAGCGGCCGAAATGCAATCGACAATTTCCTGTCGTGTGAGAAGATGGACAAAATTGCTAGGCGGGCGCATGAATTATCTCAGCCTCATGTATTGGCACTTGGGCACTATTGTGCCCGCTGCTGCGATCGGCGGGATGCTGCTCGCACTTACCAAGGGCACATCACTGCACCGTCTATTCGGCAAGATTTATATGCTGTTAATGCTCGTGACATCAGCGCTTACCCTGTTTATGCGTGCGGAAGTTGGACCTACTTTGTTCAACCACTTCGGCTTTATCCACCTCTTTAGCCTACTGGTACTTGTCTCAGTACCGCGCGCCTATATCGCCGCACGCAGCCTCAATATGCGCAGCCATAAGTACAGTATGCTGGGGGTTTACATCGGCGCGGTGCTGCTGGCTGGCGCATTCACACTGATGCCAGGGCGGTATCTGCACGGATTGTTGCTCACCTGATACCGACGTTATACTCACGGGCTTTATTAGAGCCAATGGGGGAATTCGGATGTCTGAAGAAAAGTTTGATTGTTTTGACGTTTCGATCAAAAACAATATCGCACATATCTGCCTAAACCGGCCTGAGAAACGCAACAGCATGATTCCCGAGTTCTGGGAGCAATTGCCAAAGGTAATCGCCGACATTGACGACAATGCTCGAGCCAGAGTCATAGTGATCTCTTCCACCGGTCCGGTTTTCTCTGCTGGTATGGATCTAGCAGCATTCGCGCCTAATGCAACCACTGACAAGGACGAAGCACGCCGCAACAGTATTCGTCATGGGGCAGCTTTTTACGATAGCGCGCGCAAAACTCAAGCGACCTTTAATGCTCTTGAATCCTGCCGTCTGCCTATTTTGGCTGCAATACAGGGTGGCTGCGTTGGCGGCGGTGTAGATATGGTCACAGCTTGCGATATGCGCTATGCCACCGAAGATGCCTTCTTCACTATATTCGAGACCAATATCGGCATGACCGCTGATGTGGGCACCTTCCCCCGCCTAGTACAGCAGATGCCCGAGGGCTTGGTACGCGAGTTAGCCTACACTGGCCGACGCATGCCGGCGGCAGAGGCCAAAGCCGTGGGATTGGTGAATCAAACATTTGCCGACCAAGCCTCCATGCTGAATGGCGTTATGGCCATCGCAGCAGAGATTGCTGAAAAAGCACCTCTCGCTGTCTACGGCTGCAAGCGCATGATCAATTATTCG
>MDTB01038884.1_pt1 | contig 16543 bp, 16 predicted proteins | sample 811161 | NCBI WGS metagenome assembly MDTB01 (sample SAMN05326650, study PRJNA326480) | marine metagenome | isolation source: seawater | place: Mediterranean Sea | collected 2009 | reverse complement strand
TTGCTTGCGGGTTTTGATCTTGGTTTGCTTGCGGGTTTTGATCTTGGTTTGCTTGCGGGTTTTGATCTTGGTTTGCTTGCGGGTTTTGATCTTGGTTTGGTGGTATAACACCATCAGTCACGGGTGAAATAGGAACGTCATCACTGTTGAAATGTTCATCTGGTGGAAACATATCCAACTGATTAGGATCGACACCGGGTATTGGAGAGGTACCATCGGGGTCATTAGGTTGCTGACCGCCGCCGCCAAACATATCGCCTTGTGGCCCATCATCTGGTGGTGCGTTTAAATCCCTGCCTTGCCCAGCTTCCCATCCTCTTCGACCTCCCTCTCTAACATTTGCCGTAAGCTTGCCAAGTGTGCCTGATGCCGCACCAGCAGTTCCACCAACAGTGATTCCCAATATGACACTTTCCAAGCGCATCATATTGGCTTCGTCACCGCCCCATTCAAAAGTAGGATCAGAATATACCTTGGCTAGAAGCTGAAGTTCCGTTTGCAGTTCTTCTGTGACACCTTCACGAACCAGTGAACGTCTTCCTTCATCGAGGGTGTTTTGCAAATAAGTTTTGGCGGCTACCCGTTCCCCCTCGTTAGCCGCTTTTCCAAGTAAGGCTCTGGCAAATGATAGATTTGAAAAAAAGTTTAATCCAGCAACTCCTATTCCAGCGACTGCGGAAGCGGCTTCATTTCCAGTAAAGGCGTAGGTATCGCCAGTACCGGCTACATATTCATGGGCAAATGCGGCACCTGTGGCCGAACGCTTAACCCATCTATCTCGCATTGCATTTTTGGCTTCCCTCGATGCCAGGTTGCGTAATGCGACACTTCCGAGAGCATGAACGGTCAAACCCCCAGTTGCGGCGGCGGCAACCGTACCGGCCACATGCGGTGCAACTGCGAGTCCTTCAAAAGTCAGATAATTAAACCAATCATAAGCTGAAACATCCCGCTCATCATCCAACAAATTATCAAGGGTTGGAACCCTATGTGTCTGCCGGTAAAGCTGTCCTAGTTCCTCATAATCTCTGGCTTTTCTTAATGCCTTAGTAGCACCTTCCTCATCATTAAACGTATTTCTGAGTAAGGCTTCAAAATGATTATAGGTTGCACCCATTTGTGCGCCGCCCGCTTTTAAAGCATCTACGGGGCGGCTGGAACGCAAAGACATTTTGCCGCCAGATACATCTCTGGAATCTTCCCAAGCATTAATCAAAGAATTGTATTCTTCGGTTGGGTTCTCACCAGAAATTTGATATGCCCCTGATGAAAGGTGTAACTGATAAGGATCAAAACTCACAGTTTAACGTCCTGACCGATTAGCGGGGTCATCTACATAACTATTATAAAAATGATTAAACAGGCGGAGTTTATCATCATTTGTCACTACTAAGTCCCGTTTAAACCTACTGGACAAAACATTGCGAGTCTGTGCCGCCGCCGCTAATAGCCCATCTCTGGAGGATGGAGAAAATGTCCCTCCACTTTTTCTTAAAACAGGTTCCATTATTTCAGTTAAAAATTTTTCGGCAGAACTGACATTGTTATAATAACCAAGCAGTTGTGCCGCCAAAGCGGGAGCAAGGCTGGTTTGTGCTGACAAATCCGGGGAAAACATTCGTTTGTTAAGGTTTGTTCTGGCCCTCTCTAAGTCGGCACTCATCCCGGCCATCTGAACCCCTGCCCCGAATCCGCCGTCTTTTTCTGAAGAAGCATATTTAAGAAAGCTTTGAAAAGCAGTTGACCAAGGTGTATTTATCCCTGATCCGTATTGAGCAATAGCTAATGAAGAACCTCGGTGCCAGTTCTCAAGAAAATTCGCCCCCCACTTATCACCAAATTCTTTACCATCACCCGACCCCCATGTACCAATCGCCATATCTTCAACATGGGTCTTTAGATTATTATAGCGTTCCTTGCCTGACTCTATTGCTTTGTTTGCCGCCGAAATCTGAGCCTTTTTGTTGGCTATAATTTTTGCAGTACGCGCCGTTTCAGCAGTCATTAACCCACTTAACATGGAATTTATACCGTCATAATGTGCCTTTCTTACTGCTGAAAGATTACCGTCAAGACTATCTCCAGAAAGAAGACGAGCATAGGCTTCTTTGCTAATGCGTGGTTCTGCTCTGACAATTCCAGTACCTCTGGTAAAAAACTCCGGGCGAGTAAAATTTGTTATTAACTCTAGCTGTTTCCCTGTAAGTTTTGTACGCTTGAAAGAGTCTTCGCCGGTTATGGCTAGATCCATTCCTACTTTCGCAACCAGCGCATCGAATATAGAGTTAATAGTATTTTGTTGTGGTGCTGTCGTTTCTGGATTAACGCTCTGGCTGACAATGCCTCGAACTTGGTCAAGAGATTCTTTAGTGACCTCTGTAATCCCTAAGTTATTATCTACCCGTACAAGATTGTTTAATTCTTCTGCGGTAACCAAAGTTGGTATTCCATTCGCATAAACTACGGCTGAACCTTTTATTCTGTCATCAGCGGGAGTGTTTTCTGAGTCTTTAAGTGCTTGGATTCGATCTGGATCATTTATTTTACGACCAATAGTATCGCCATTTTTTTCTTTTAATTTGGCTTTTAAGCTGTCCATTGTCAGATAGGGATTCTCTAATCTAAACTGATCAAAACTTTGTTTAGCTTCAGATTTAATGTCTCCATCAGAGTTTATGGCTTTTGGAGTCCAATATTCTTTGGATGATTCATCTACGTCTTGCCACCCCCATCGAATACGTTGCGCTTCGGGTACAAATCCAGTTAACAATTTGCCGGTATCTTTAAGTAAATTTCCGGCGAACTCTACTGGGAGATCGACAAACCCCGCTTTGGCTCCAGCGATTTTCCTTGACCAGCCGATACCCTGATTGACCGCATCGAGATACCGTTGCTGAGTACCCGAATCAAGACTTTCAAATTCAGTAACTGTCATATCTTTAACTTCTTCAAGTAAAGATGTTTTCTCGTTTATATGGTCTTTTACATCATCATTGTTTAGATTTTGTAATAAGCTATCTACTTTTACGTCATAATTATTTTTGATTGCAATCTTGTCGGCATCGACAAGATTGTTATTTTGATCCTCACCCGACCTCAATACCGCCGCACCATCGGTAGCCGCATTGATAAAACCATTCGCTAAGATTGAACTGTAATCGATTTCGGTAGCGTTTTGCTGATTCACCATATTATCGCTCAAAGTTCCTAATGTGGTTTGCTCATCAGAAGTTGATAGTCCAAGCCCTGCACCGGCAGAAAAATATAATGGATTAATATTGCGTAGAAATCCTCTAAGGGCTTTTGGTGAACCCGTAATGATTTTTTCGTCCATCCCGCTACCGGCCATGTCGGTTAGAGGAACTAACCCGTCTTGGCCTTCAACCGACAACATCGGAATCATTTGCCCATCCATGATCTGAATCCCTTCAAAATATTTCCCCGCTCCAAACATTCCGGATGCGCCCCTGCCTTTAGCGGCTACGTCCATCTGAACTAATTCAGATACGAATGAGTCTAATTTTTCTGGGTCATTGCGTAATATATCGGCTTGTGCATTATAATCAGTGGTACCCGTCAAATCTCTAAGTCGCTCTAATAACATTCGGGTATCTTCTTGAGTTTTTATGCGGTTATTATCTCGCGTGTTTTGTGCAAATTCGTTTTGCTGTAAAGCTAGTGTGGAGGCATTATTTTGAATAAGAGCGTCACGATACTTTTTTTGATCTTGGTTAACAGTCCTCTGTTCAGCTAATTTATCCTCACCCAATGCTATCTGCTGGGCCGTTAACTCATTTCTTCTTCTATCTTGTTCAATATTGGCAAGTCCCTGCGACTCCATTAAATCTAATCTGCGAGTATTTTGATCCATCCGCATCAAATCGACTTGCTGTTGTCGTGCGGCGTTTTGACTGCTGATAAAAGATTGTAAAACTTTTGAAAATGGATCAGACATAATTAAACCCTGTTATCCCAGTGACGAGCCAAGAGTACCGCCGATCATTCCCCCAACCGGCCCTCCAAGTGCATACCCACCGATTCCTAATAATCCCGACATCATGTTGTTCCTACTTTGCTGATAATTCCGCTGGGCATTGTTGTAGGCAACCTGACTCTGATATTCCAATTCTGTGTAGTCCCCCAGACCCTGCAAAGCAGATTGTTGTCTTCTTCGGCCCACCGCAACTAAATCTCCTAAAGCCGTCATCTTCAACTCTTGCTGGGCAAGTCGGGCATCGGCAACATTCTGTGTCGTACCCAGTGCAGTAGCCATTCCGAGTGCATTTCTATTTGCCAGTTTTGCGGCTCCACCGAGATTTACGCCATAACCACCAAGTAAGCGGTCTTGACGTTCCTGACCTATCGAACCGATCTTTAAACTGCGTTCCATCGCATCATCAATAAGATGCGTAGAGGAGGCCAGTTTTTTCAATTCAGTTTCTCGATCAGCAAGCATGGCACTTCTAGCTTCGTAATCTTTACGAGTAAAATCCGCGATCTTTTGCTCTGTCTGTTTCCAAGCCGGTACAGATGGTACTACTGGCTCAGTCGCTGTTGTTAAGGAGGATGGCTTAGAACTTGCGCCATCATCTGAATTAGCACTCGCATCATAATCTCGATATGAATTTTGTTGTCCCGGCCCACCTTCTCCTGTCCACGCCATAAATTATTTTCTCCTAAAAAATGCCCGCATTGCGGCTACAGATAATCCTTCAGGACGTTTGAAAGGATATTGTGGCGGGGAATTGAGGTTAAGCACTTCTAGTTGTCTGAAAGGCTTATATCCACCCAAAGCTTGGCCGTCTAAACGATCTTGTTCAGCATTTGTGTTTAACACAGGAAGCATCGTTGAAGTACCATATTCTGTGTTTATATTGTCTCGTTCAAACTTAAATTTATTAAGATCGTAATCCGCTTGTCGCTGACCAAGCCCCAGCTTGTATCCAACAAAAGCATTAGCCGCCATATTCAATTTCGCTTCGGTATCGGCTATCTTGGTTGCATAATTCTGTCCTGTTTGATTCAAGGATCTCGCTGTCCCAATTGAAGCGGCTCGGCTAAGTCCCGCACGGGTAATATCTTCACCGGCCTGTACTGTTTTCACACCACTACCGATTAATTTTGTTCTGCCAATTTCAGCATCAGATATTGCTTTGGTTTGTGCGCCAGCAATAGCGGTTCCAACCACTCCGGGGTTTGTCGTGCCGATTGCCGCACCAGAACCGGGGCCACCTGAACTCGCCGCTCGACTAATTAAGTTTCGGTCAATTGCACTTGTTGCTTGGGACGCATCAACATTTGCTCTCCCTGCTAAAACCTCTGTCTGATCCTGTTCCAGTTGTCCTAATAATTGTCCCTCAAGATCCCTGTCGTATTTATTCAGAATATCGAGAGAGATTTCTTTCTGCATTTGCCCCAATGGGCCGGGAGTGAACTCTTCTTGTTTAGGTTTACTTCCCATTACAAATCCCTTTGAAAAAGAATGTGTTTTGGGTACCAACCCGATTTCCCAGAGGCGTAAATTTTGTTTAATAATTTAAACCAGCCTTTACGCATTGACTCAAACTGCACGTTGTCCATCTCCATCTTTTTACCTAACTCAATAATCTTGTGATGAAGTTGCTCCATTAACCCATTGTGTGCTGGTAATGTGTAAGCGTGGTCAATAAACAGGGTCTTCTCGCCTGTTGTCACATCCACCAATGTTCGTAATATGCACATACCCACTACTTCGCTTTCCTTTATAACCACAAACGGATGCACTTCTTTCTTTACACACCGCACATAAATATCGGCGGGAATAATATCCAGATCGCCTTTTTTAATGATCTGCCATAAACCTTGTTCAAATAAGGCCCAGTGTCTGCGTAACTCCGGTACGTCAATTTCAACGATTTCAAACAATCAAAGTCCACCGTATTTAACCTTTCTCGGTACATTTCTATCTTGGCCCTGCGCCTCTTCTTTGGCTTTACGAATACCCTCAAGGAAATAACCTTCGGCAATCGGAAATAGATCGGGGTTATAAAACTCGGTATCTGGTTTTCTTGCTATTTCAGCGACTGTTCCCATGACCAGACTCTCAAAGAATCGTTCGGCAAAAGTGTCATCGATAGATGTCGCATTGCGTTTTGGTTTAAAAGACGTTTCTAAACGCAATGCATTAGGTAGACTTAAATTTGGAATGGGATAAAGATCAATCGAGTCAGAGTACGAATGCACATAATATCGAGGACTGCCGGGATCATAAAATTTAGAAGACAATTCATTAGCAAGCCACTTTGTAGTAGCCGCTTTTAAAGTCTTAGTTGTCGTACCTTCAGTAAGAACTGCGCTGTAAATCTTTTGTGTAATGGTATCCGTGAGGGGAGGGGTGTAGGTATAGGTTTGTTGTGTGGCAACTACGCTAATTGTAACAACCGCCCTTAAAGCTTCTGTCTCTTCACAAAATCTTCGACAAACTCGATTAAATGAGTTGGATATTACAAATTCCGGGCAACGGGGAATCTGCTCAATGACAGCATTGAAAGCTTCTGTAAAATTCATTAATACCTTCGTTTATTACGACAATTACAATTTGGATATATCGTTGCTCGCACTTTGCCGCATCTACTGCATTTTTTCATTTTCCCTTTTGTTGCCATGTCATCTCCTATTGTGGAGGGATATTTACGGGCATTACTTTGGGACTTGTTGCCGTATCCACCTGTTGTTTGCCGGTAATACTCTGTAAGAAAGCCTGATAGTGGTTTACAGAACGCTGGGCAGAAGCGGGCATTTCTGCGTCTTTTGCCAAGGCTCGATATAGAACGTAGTCTTTAATTGCGTTTGTGTAGGCATCGGCAACTTCAAGATTACTATTTATCGTAACCGTTGATGGATGGTCTGTATAAAGTACCTCTACCACCCCAAATCCAGAAGCTGGCTGGGCTGGGTAAACATAGAAATTTGTCGGATCGGTATCATCAAACATAAAGTGCTTAACTTCAGCATGAGGGGTATCACTATGCCAAGTAGGTACAAAACGATCTAAGGTTTCCCTCGATACCGCCCTAATACTCCGAGAGGTAGCGGTAGTTGTCACACTGCCAGTATTGTCTGTTACTTGCGCCCGTGTATTTCTTACCACTGTTAATAACCGAATTGCAGTGGCAGGGAGAGATTGTTTCGTTCCCGCAACCAATGTAAGGTTTTCATTTTTGACAATGGCATCGGGTTTATAGTTACAGATTTCCCGTTGCGCCTGATTAACGTATCCCACCAGTTCAAGGTCAGGCCATCGAATCCCAGTGTCATCCATCAACTGATAACGACATTCCGTTAGCAAGTCCAGAATTGCTATTGACATTTAACTCTCCAAAAAATTGCCCCCGGAGGGGCAAACTTCTCTAAGCAACCATTAACCAGAGTTTAAATGAGCCAGCCGCCTGAGTACCTGACTTGGTACCAATTTCGATTTGGATCATTGCATCTGCGGCCAAATTAATTGGTGTAAACGCCGCTTGGAAAGTGTCAGTACCTCCCGCAGTTCTACCGATAGTTAAGGCAGAAAAAATTGCGGTAGCATTTGCTGTACTGGTTTTAGCGGCTTGCGCCCCACCAACTAACACGGCATCAGCGTTATAGCCGACATTCCATTCAAGGGCGGAACCGGCATCGACTGCATCTGCATAAGCATAGCATCCGACAATGGTTTCGCCTTTGTAGGCGCGAAACATGGAAATAAGATCGCCATTATCGAGTGTTACTGGAGTTGTTGCTCCAGATAAAGTAAACGCACCGTAGCGAATCCCAACCGTTCCATTCGGAAACGATTTAAACTCATTCAGGGCTTTTACCTGATCAGATATATGTGTAGCCATGAACAGTTCTCCTTTAAGTGTTCTTAACGTCCAAAGCAATCAACCCAAAATCTTCTACTGCATCTGGGGTAGAAGTAGTGTTGGCTACTGGTCTAAATTGTGGTTTTAAGAAGCCCATGATTTTCGATACCGAAATGGCATACTGGTTGCCATAATCAAAAGTATCTTCAACATAATCTGCTTCGCCTAAGTCAGCAAAACCAAGTGCCTGAGAACCACAGAACAAAACTCTGGTGGCATCATCGGTGCCGGTTGCGCCCATTTTCCCGCCACTTACTGCGCCGGTAGTGTTATAGACATGTCTAAATTCATGTATCATAACGCCATCGACCATCAGGGAATCGGAGCCTCTAAATAACAGGTTGCCGTCACCTCTAACTCCAGCATTTCTGACGTTAGCAATGAAATCAGCATCGAGTTTTAACTGAGCCATTATGAGAGGGGTAACGAACATGTGAAACACTTCTTCGTTTGCTCCACCTCGGATACCTCGCAAATACAAGTCTTTAGCCGCCGCTTTCAAATTAACGATGGTCTTGTAACCGATATTTCCCATATCACTATTAGAAGTGTGTCCAAGTCGGGCCGCATTAGCACTCTGAGTTGCAACCGAAATCGAACCATCAGATTTTGCATAATAATGGCGATTGGCAGTAGGTGCAGTGACCGTTGAGGCGTATTCCAGATCAGAAAAGTTCTGTCCTACTCCAAGCACAGGTCTTGTGGCTCCGTTACACCGCTTAGTGTACTTGACACCCGCAAGGGTAAGAAAAGCAAGTTGATCGATTCGATCTGCAAATGAATATGCTAAGACATCTCGACTTGTTTCTCTAAAATTGACAATGGATTTTTGATCGGCCATTCGACCCGCAAGCCGGTTCGCTTGTCGCATTTGATCGATGGTAATCACCGTATCAAAAGCGCGAATAGCTTCTTCATTTCCCTCAAGGGTTGAATCACCCATGATTCCGTCACCTTCTAAATCGGCAACCAGTGTTAGTACCGCCCGTGTACCTTTCTCACTTGCAGTGAGTTCTGTTATTTGCTGGATCATAGAATTTGGGCCGGTTCCAGCAAATTGCATAACAAAGCTGTTATTTCGGGCCATCTTCCAGAAATCCATACTCCAGAACGTCTTTTGTTCTGTAGTAAGCTGGGCGAAATTAGTATTAGCCATTTTCGTTCCTTAAATAAAAGTTACAACTTCCCCGCAGGGGTTTTTCGTACTCGTATCGTGAGAAAACGACTAACAGCTTTTTAGACAGAGTGACCTGTTATCCACTTTCGGAGGATTTAACGCCCGATTTATCGTAACCGGGAAACGAAATAATAGTCCGTACCTATATTAATCTTCTTTTGGAATAAAAACAAGTACACCAGTGTTACAAACAGGACAAGTATAATTTGACTCGATGATGTAGTCTTCGGATTTGTCTCCAATGTAATTATCGCCGCCCCAGACTATCGCTGGTGAAAAACATGAAGGGCATTGCACTTCTTTCTCGTCTTTTATGCGGGTTCATCCGGTATTGGGTTGGTACTGGCATCGGAAGCGTTTGCAGTTAAGAACGCAGTCAAATGAGTATACATAAGAGAGATATCGGTACTCGCCTGAATAGGGGCGAGGGCTTTTGGTGCCTCCGAAAGTATTTCCAGTGCGCTTCTTACTGCGACCACTTTGAGATCACCGTTATAAGTAAACTTTACCAGATAAAAGCCGTTGTCAGTTTTAGTGACATAACCCGCCCCAGTATTACGGTAATTATTGGCCTGAGTATCACTATTCCAAGTTACTGTCGTACCACTCATCCAAAATCTCCTCTCAATTTCCGCAGTTCCTCATTGGATAACTGGGCAAACTCATCCCGTGACATATTAACTGCGCTTTTCACCAGTTCGTCCTGATGCCGAGAACTTTCACCACCAAGCTTTGGTGGTTGTTTTGCGGCGGCTTCCGCTTTCCGTTTCAATTCCAATTCAGTATTACGCTTTGCGGTCTGAGGGCTTGGGATCACCGCTGGCCCATCGTTATTTAGTCCCACTGAATTTGTCGTATAGCCCACTGCTTTTTTTAGTGCATCAACGGCGTTATATCCAGTATTCAAAAAGGCGGTCATCAATTCATTGGTTTCATCAATCAACGAACTATTCGCTTTAGGACTATTAATATCTAAATCCGGCCTGTCAGTGATAATACGTTCCACTTCTCGCTCAAGATTGATTTGATCCTGAGTTTGCTGAGAAGTTGTGTTCATTCGTTCGGCAAAATCGAGTTCCATTTGTTGGCGTTCTGCTTTCCGTATATCCTGTCGTATTTTCTGGGCATCCTGTGTTTTTCCATCGATGACCGCATCCATATACAACTTTTCGGCTTTATCGAAATCAAACTCAACCTGTTTAGGTTTCTCGGCAGTCCTTTTTTCAAGTTCCTTTACCCTGTTTTCTAACTGGCGTTTTTTCGCTAATTCGGCATCTAATCGTTCTTTTGGTATTAATATTGGCTCTTTTTTGGTTTCTGGCTCTGAGTTCGCTTCTTCTGTGTCTGGTTCTTCTTTTGTTTCTTCATTTTTTGGTTCATCGGACTGCTCCTCTTTAACTGGAATTTCAGGTGGTTTTTCAGCGACTTCTTCAACCGATTCCTCTTTCGGAGTGGGGGTTTCCCCCAAACCGACAGTATCCCCTCGATCTACCTCCTTGGAATCATCTTCCGTTGCAAAGGTAGTGGGTTCAGGTATCCAAGGCTCACGGGTTTTTGCTTGCGCCATTCATTAATTCCTTTTGTGCTAGAGAAGATTGGGCTTTTATTGATTCGGTAGCGAGTTTTGTGTTATTCGACATTTCGTTTTGCGCCATCGCAGAATCAGCCGATAATTGAGACATTTGCATACGGGCCGACAATTCCTGTTGTCTTCCCTGTAAATCCGATTGTAGTTTCTGAAGTTCCATCTGTGGCTGGACACCTTCGGTTTGTGCTTTCGCCATTGCAAGTTGAGTATCCGCTTTTAGTTTCTCGACCTCGGCTTGCAGTTTAGCGACTTCCAACTGGGCATTTTGCAGGGCAATCTGTTGTGACATCTGCGAAATCTGTTGCTGTTCAGGGGTTTGTTCACGCCCTGTTACCATACGGATCTCTTTTGCCAGTTCCCCTTTGCGATGAAGTTGTGAATACTGAACAATAATGTCATCGGGTATGGCTACGCCAGCCTGTCGCAGTTGCAATGCCTGTGCAAATTGCATGTCATCGAACGTATCACGGGCGGGTGCAGTACCAACTACAATGTCGTACTCACCAATGGTTAAGTCATTAAATATACGCTGTGTTACTGGATCTTCCTGATTGATAGTTAACTCCTCCTTGGTTTTTAGAGGATCTTGTTCGTCAGTAATCTGGAACACCCGTTCATCGGTATAGAAGTTCTGGATTAAATCGAGGATCTGTCGCGCCAAAATCTGTCTGGTAAAACGCAGATGTTCCATCGGAATCTGGATTTGTACCTGACCGGCCATTTGGTTACGTTCAAGGGCTACGCCACTGACTTCAGGAGAAGAACTGCCTAACAGAGCATCCGTTATCCCACTAATCTCCTTGATATTATTCTGTGATTTCTGGGCGATACGATCCAAACCTGTTGGGATCTGATTGGGCTGTATTTTTTCGGGCGGAGAACTACCGCGATTATGTACCATGACCAATCCGGTTTCTGATCCCCGTTCCGACAATTCATCGGCATCCATATTGGATAATGCACCACTTTCAACAATCCAGCCCGAATTAGCGGTGGTGTTTACAATATGTAGTTCCTGAGAAGCGATCTTGTTAAGTTGTTCTTGTGGTGACAACAGATTCCGCACCATGCCAAATGGTTTACCCCTGCGGAAATAAGGGAAATACGGAATAACTGTAAAATCATTATAAGGACTCCAATCATCGTGCAACACGACATTATCGGCTGTGACTGTGTAACGTACTCGCCTAATCGTCTTTTTCGTAACCACATAACCGTTCGCTTCTGCGTATTCTCTCGCCTCGTCTTTAGAAAGCATGGTGGGAACAGGGCGCATATCGCCTGTACTTTGTCTTAAAAAGTGGTCAACAGATACGAGTTTTCGGTGTTGTCGTTCAATAATTCGTACTGACTGCACAGACTTTGTTTCACTCTCGGAATAGTAGTCAGTGCGATAATTAGACATATGAGTATCGCCAAAGCCTTTAGTGTAATCGTTAAAGCTGATTGAATCCTTTCCATAATTTAACCCCGAATTTGCATAGTATTCGACAGTTTCTGCTTTCTTCTTCCCATAGGTTTCCTGAATCTCATCAAGACTTAACCACCGAGTTTTGAAGAACTCTGTCCATGTTTTCGGATCATAATTTTTAGCATCGGGGTCAGGTAAGATGTCAATTGGGTCTTCGACATTAATGCGGATCTCACCATTCTGGTTGTCATCAAAATCGATCCTAAGATCAAAATAACCGCGATCCTGAATCACCCCGTCAGCAAACATCTGTGACTCTTGAAACTCAAAGTCATTATTAGTCATTATCTGCTTGAACACTTTGGTCATTACGTCAGCTAATGGCTGGTTGGTATCTTTGCGGGGTTTAAATATGACATCGGCACGTTGGGTTGCCTGATGCCCAAGAATCGTATTAATTGTGGAGAGAATGGTGTTAATAGTTAAAGCGGGTCTGCCCTCGGCATCGAGTCGGGCTTTGTCGTTTGCATCCCACTGTTCGCCTCGATAGTAATCCGAACACTTTTTTGCAATCTGGATATAATCTAAGTGACCCGCATCCCGTGCGCGAGTATATCTCGCCCACTGGTTTTTAGCGATAGTAACTTCCGTTGCGTTCTTCGCTTTCGATGTAGCGGTTGTCATTCCTGTATAATAGGTACAGACTATACTTTTGTCAATATCTTTGAGGTTGGACTGATATGAATGATATAGACGTTTCACAATTAGGGACTAAAGGAGAACATATCGCTTGTATTCGACTGATCGATCTAGGGTGGGAGGTAGTTCTTGGCAGACTTGGTTCGTGTGATATTGTTGCTGAGAAAAATGATAAAATTCTGCGCTTTCAAGTCAAATCCACAAAAGATGTTAGCAAGGATAAACGCACCTTTGATGGACGCTCCAATCACTATAGTTTCAACCTAACATCGAGAGGTTATGGGCCAAAAGGCCAAATTTCCCGTGAATACAGTAAAAACGCCTTTGATTACTTTGCTTTTGTCGTATTAACGATTGAACGGGTCGTTTTTGTAAACAAACAAGTTATCACTCAAAAATCTAAAAAAACTTTTAAAGTTAACCAGTTCTGGTATCAAGCTAACTGTCCTCCAAAGGAGTTATGCTGACATAGCCGATTTGTGTTTACCGCCTCGATAAATGGCCGCAAGCTTATCTTTCCAACTGGGGGGAGGGGCTTCCGGCTTCTCTTTAAACGTATAAAACTCGGCCATCATCTGGCCTATCCACGCCAGCGCATCCACTTGGTCATCGAACACGCCGTTGGGGAACCGAAGCATCTCACCTATCAATAAATCTGACCATATGATGTTCCTCGGAAAATACACTTTCCCCTGTTGCATTCGCCCTTGGATCGCCCTTGCCCTCGCTTCTTTATCCCTGCGTCCAGTTTTCAACTGCTGAATATACATTTCATACAGATGCCGTTCGCGTATGCGTTTTTCTAGGAATGGGCCAACAGCCATCTCAATATGTCCTTTCTCTATCCCGACAATCTGCGGTTTCCATGCCTCATACAAATCAAGGATCTTCTCCACCAGTTCGCCGCCGTCCCACCGGCCACGCTCGACCCCAAGAATAAACATGTTATCAAACTCATCAATCCCAGCCACAATCCCAACCGACCAATCATTCCGTTCCTTCTTGCCAATCGCCAAGTCCCACGCCGTATAAATCGTCATCCGATCATGGTCTACGGTTGTCGTGTCGTAATACTGGATCATCCCCCGTTTAAAAAACGCCCCTTCATCCGTAATCGGTTCTTGCTGATACAGTGCCGACCAATCGTGGACACCGACTGCTCTGCGAATCCGCATCAGTTCTTTCAAAGGATAACGGGCAGGGTGCAGGGCATCTCCTTTTTTGCGAAAACTCTCGTCCTCATCGGCAATCGCCGGATATTTCACCACTTCCCATTTATCGCCGCCACGCTCTGCCTCTGTTAATAGCCATCCCCCCAGATCGTTATCGTGCCAGCGTGTCATAATCACCAAAATACCGCCGCCGGGAGCCAAACGAGTATATAGTGTAGAGGTATACCAACCGATTACGGTATCTTGCACGGTTTCGGATTCTGCCGCTTCCCGGTTCCGCACTGGATCATCAATGATGGCAATACGACACCCTCGGCCTGTGATTCCACCGCCGACTCCAGCCGCAGTGTACCCACCGCCCTCGGTGGTCATCCAAGACTCGGCCGACTGACTTTCCGGATCTAAAACAGACTCTGGGAACAACGGGGTATAATAGTCTTCACGCATAATCCCACGCACTCGGCGTGAAAATGTGATTGCCAGTGAGCCTGAATAGGAACAGGCAATAATCTCATCCTTTGGATATTTCCCCAGATGCCATGCGGGAAAGCATCGAGAGGCCAGTTCCGACTTCCCATGTCGAGGCGGCATAAATAACATAAGCCTTGGGCTTTTCTTTGCGATTACATCTGCCTGAAACTTCTCTAATCGAGCGGAAATGTCTTTGTGAACCCAACCGGCCTCGTATTGCGGATTAAATCTCTGCACAAATGGTAAGAGTTTGCGTCTGGAAAGTTCTCTGGATGCCAACTCACGCTGGGCTTCTGTTTTTAAGTTGGGTTTTTCAGGATATTGCACTTAATTCTTTCAAAATCTCTTTTTAATATTTTCTGCATCTGTCTTTGGTGAAAACTCACTACGTTTTTGTCTTTTTTACTGCCAGGTTTTTTAAAACGTGAAACAGACAAACTCATATGTGAATTTCAGGAGGCCCGTCTTTGACACAGGTTGACAGTGCGCCAACAAGGGTTAGATGAAGCTGGATCATTTTCTTTACAATTTCTACTTCTTTAGCTTTTGAATCCACAATACACTGATCATAAGTCCTATATTCGATTTTTGGGTCAGCGGTGAGGTTATGACAACCCATTTGCACAGTGCAGAACATAATAAAGACCGACCACATGAGTTAAACCTCCGTATAATCGGCATCAATGACGTTTGGATCATCTAATCCGGCCATTTTTGCCAGAGTTGCATCGTCTACGCTTCGGATTTTGGCTGGGTTATCGACTGTGACTGTCACTTGCTGGAGTTCGGGGGCATATAAACCCTGAAGTTTACCGATTTCCCGCAGTGCGCTAATCTCTTCCATTGTGTTCCCCGCTTTATAGTAGGATTCCAGCATCATCATGGAAAGTTTGTCGCGTGTGATTGCGACTGTGTTTATGTTTTTTTCGTAGAAACCGTCAATTACATCACGAATCAGAGGATTAGCGACCCATTCTTTGCCTTGCTGGATGGTTGTGCCTACGGCTTTACATGCGTCTGGGATTGAGACTCCGCCGCATATGTGATAGCAAAACCGTTCCTGTTGTTTTGTGAGTTCTTTTAGCCCTTTCCTTGAAAAGACATTTCCGGCAACATACTGAGTTGCTGTTTGTTGCATACAAACTCCTATAGTCTGTAACTATATTATCAGCATTTATAATAAAAAAATAGTATGAGGATACAGATCAACTAGACTAAAAAATTATAAAAAATTTTTTATAAAAAATGTGAAAAACACCCATTTATCACTTTTTGTAGTTGTCGCCACCGCGACAGGGGTTGCCCCGATTTCCCTTTTTTGGGGTTTGCTATATATACAAACAAATGAACCTAGTCCCGACAAAAACAAATACAATCTTTCTCCCTGTTAGGGGAAAGATAAAAACATTTTTATCCCTATTCCGACAAACAGGCGTTCGCTCGACTAACAGGGGTTTGGTAACTCCATAGGCTTGCGCCTTATTCCGTTGTAATACTTCGACAAACAGGTGTTCGATGATGTGTACTCTCGACAAACAGGCGTTCGATGATATGTACTATCGACAAACGGGGGTTTGGCAACTTTATGATTAGCAGATGTCGGGACATGTCATACCTATTGCTCGGTGCTATCTTCTCGCTAATGTGACGCAATAGCTACGCCATGTCCCTCCCTTTAAGGCTTGGTCATACTTTGAGAGATCAAAGTATTGCAAAATCTTTCATCACTTTTGTTGTTCTTCTTTATTTATTAGGTGTTTTTTTGGTGTTGCTCACTCCAAGTGATTGTGTTACCGAAATGGCGGCTGTAATCGAATCACGAGGTCAAAGTAAGGCCAACCGCAGTGGCAATCCTCAACACAATCGCAAATGCAAGGGCGAAAATTTAATTTCGGCACGATCAGAGGGAGAGTCAAGCCGTGTCTTAGCCGAAATTAAATTTGTCGAAAAGGCTTCCCTTGCATTTGCGATTGCCTCGTGATGTCGATTGCCGTCATTTCGACACAATCAACTTGGAGTAAATTAAATGAACAACACCAAAAAAACACTTAATTTTTTAGACTTTTCTGACCTTTCCTCTTCTTGGGAAATCTCTCCTTTTGGAGAGCGAATATTCAAGGACGTGCCACCAAATATAATGGA
>MDTB01236134.1_pt1 | contig 16544 bp, 18 predicted proteins | sample 811161 | NCBI WGS metagenome assembly MDTB01 (sample SAMN05326650, study PRJNA326480) | marine metagenome | isolation source: seawater | place: Mediterranean Sea | collected 2009 | reverse complement strand
GTTTAGAATTTTCATTAATTGGAAATTTTTTTTGCTCTCCATAGACAGAGCTTGATGATGCATAGAAGACCTTTTTTATACTTTTAAAATTAATTGTTTCAAATAAATTTTGAAATCCAATAATGTTAGAGGAATAATATAGAGATGGATTAACTAAAGAATATCTAACTCCAGGTTGAGCTGCAAAATGAAATATATAATTAAATTTATATTTTGATATTTTCATAAGTTGTTTTTTTTTACTTATATCAATTTTTAAAAACTTAAAATTTTTATACTTTGCTATTTCTTTAAGCCTTTTTTTTTTAAATTTTGGATTGTAATAACTATTATTATTATCTAACCCTACAACATTGTAACCTAATTTGAGAAGCTTATCAGCTAAACTAAATCCTATAAAACCAGAAACTCCTGTGATTAAAATTTTCATAAATTATTTTTAAATTTTAATTTAAACTTTTTAATCTAATTTTTTTCGAAATTAAATTTGTTTTAAAAAAAATTTTATAACATTGAGTCTATACCTTTTTTTAAGTTATAACTTATTTGATATTTAATTTTTTTCCTTAATTTTGATGTACTTGCACAACTATAAAATGCATCATACATTCTATTGTAGCCTTTCACGATTTTTCCTTTTCCAATTTTTTTAACAATATAATTTGCTAAAAAATTTATCTTAATAGCTTTAGAACTTCCAACATTGAATACACCACTAAGTCTCTTATAGTAAATTTTTTTATAGATCTTTATTACATCATTTATATTAATAAAGTCTCTACTTTGATTTCCATCGTTATTGATTTTTAATATTCCATTATTTTTAGCTTGTTTTAAGAACTTTGGAATAACTGATGAATAAAAACTATTAGGATTTTGACCCTTACCATAAATATTAAAAAATCTTAAAATTGAATACTGAGGAAGTTTTTTTTTTTCTTAAAAGAATAAACTTTTCAGCTTCTCTTTTCGAAATACCATAGGGTGATAATGGATTTGTTTTAATTGACTCTGTAATTTTTTTTTTATAATTAATTGGATAAACTGCTGAAGATGATGCAAAAATTAAATTACAATTATTCAAAATACAAGCATCAACAACGTTTTTTGTGCCTTTTAAATTTATTTCCATACATTTTTTTGGATATCTAATGCTTTTTTGAATATTTGTCATTGCTGCAAGGTGAAAAATGGCATCACAATTTTTTGAAATTTTAAATAAAAATTTTTTATCTAATATATCTTTTTTAAAAAAATGTGCTTTTTTATCAATTGCCCTTTTTTTTCCTTCTGAGAGATTGTCTACTACAATAACTTTATAATTTTTTTTTGTAAATTCTCTTACAAGATAAGATCCTACAAAACCAGCACCACCAGTAACAATTATCTTTTTCATTTCAATGTTTGAGTATTTATGTTAATGCAATCTATTATACTATATGCTATAAAATAAATACTTTTAATTTAATACATCCTTGACCAAAATATTAAAAAAAATATTTTTTATTGTTCCTAAAGAAAGAACTAAAGCTTTAATATTTATACTTTTGCTAACACTTTTAAATACTGCTTTTGAATTGATTGGTATTGGTCTAATTATTCCAATGTTAACCTATTTTGTTGGTGAGGCTCCAAATTTTTTCTTTCAAAAAATATTTTTATTTGAAAATATGTCTCAAACAAAAATTCTCACTATAATCTTGCTTTTGTTTAATCTAATATATATTTTTAAATTTATTTGTTCCACTTCTTTAATTTTACAAAAGAATAAATTTGATTGGTTTTTATTTTCAGATTTGTCAAAAAAAATTTTTTCTAATTATTTGAATAAAAGCTATATTCTGCATTTATCTAGTAGTTTATCTGAAAAAATACAGGTAGTGAGAGGAGAAACAAATATTTTTTCTTTTGGTGTCATGCGTCCCTTAGTAGAGTTAATAGTTGAATTTATACTTTTCTTATCAATATGTCTTTTTTTGCTATTCTATAATTTTAAGATTTCATTAATAATCATATCTCTTTTTAGTTTATTGGGCTTTTTATGGAACAAATATTATAATCATCGATTAGAAATTTTAGGTAAAAAAAGGCAAAGATTTTCTATTGAGAGTATTAGTGAGATACAAAACAGTTTTAAAAATTTTAAAGAAACAACTATTTATCAATTAAAAAATTTTTTTTTAGAGAGGTTTAGGTCACCTAATATAGATAATTCAATTGTAGGTTATAAAAGAGACACTATTCTTGCAATGCCAAGACTTATACTCGAACTGATGGGTGTAACTGGAATTATAATTATATTCTTTTTTTTAATAAGTAAACAAATTCAATTGACTGAAATTTTGATAACACTTGGGGTCTTTATGTTTGCAACTGTCAGAATTCTTCCAAGTATATCTAAAATTGTCAGAGCACTTCAATCAATTAAATTTAATTTTGCAGTAATCGATAAAGTTTATGATGAATTAAAAGATATGAAAGAAATTGTCAAAAATGAGAAAAATAAAACTAAATTCGAAAATATTTGTTTGGAGAATGTAAGTTTTAAGTTCCCAAATTCATCAGAATACATTTTAAAAAATATCAATCTAAAAATTTCTAAAGGTAGTAAAATTGGAATAATTGGTAAGACTGGAAGTGGTAAATCAACATTAATTAATCTTATTTGTGGTCTTATTAATAAATCTGAGGGAAAAATATTAATCAACTCAAAAGAAAAAACAAATAACGATAATGATTATTTAATGAATAAAATTGCATATGTATCTCATGACAGCTTTATGCTGAATGAAAGTATTGAGTATAATATTTCTCTAAAAGATGAGGGAAATACAGATAAAATTTTGTTTAAAGAAGTTGTAAAACAAACTGAACTGAGCGAATTTATAGATCAGTTAAAATTAAAAGAAAAAACTTTAGTGGGCGAAAATGGAAATAGTCTTTCAAGAGGTCAATGCCAGAGAGTAAGTATAGCAAGGGCCTTGTATTCCGGGAGAGAAATTATTGTGTTCGATGAAGGAACCAGCGCTCTTGATATTCCAACTGAAGATAAAATATTAGCTTCTGTTTATAATAAACTAAATGATAAAACAATTATATCTGTTTCACACAGAAAAAATTCTTTAAGATTATGTGATAATGTTTATGAGGTAGTTAATAGAAAACTTAATAAAGTGTAAAGGTACCTTATAATTGACATATTTAAATAAGATTATATCAATCAACTTTAAATGATAAAGATTGGAATTTTTATAGATGGAAGCAAATTTAGCGGTGGTTCCTTTCATCATTCATCAAATATAAGAAAGATTTTAGCATCAATTGAAGGTTATAATATAAAGTTCTATGTAACAAATAGTCATAATAAGAAAAGAGATATCTATGATCAAGAGATTTATCGTATTAATTTTTTTGATAAAATTTTTTTTTTATTATACTCATCATTATTCTTTAAAAAAATTTTGAACAAATTCAAAATTGTGAATAGATTTGAAAGATTTATAAAAAAAAATAAAGTCGATTTAGTATTCTTTTTGGGTCAATCTCAACTTTCAATTTTCTGTGATAATATAAATTTTGTGTCTTATATTTACGAGTTCCATCACAAATTTAGACCCGATTTACCTGAGTATAAAAATTTTTTAAATTATGATGAGAGAGAAAAACAAGTATTCTCAAATATAAATAAATCTATTGAAGTAGTAGTTGATACAGAAAAAAAATCTGAGGAGCTTGAAAAATACTACAATTGTCCCAAGCAAAAAATCAACGTGATACCTCTTTTAATCGATTCCAATAAATTTGAGACAAAAAAAATAAACGAAAACATTCTTAAATTTGTCAAAGATCAAAAAGTTTATTTTTTTTATCCAGCACAATACTGGGCTCATAAAAACCATATATTTATACTCGAAACCTTAAAACAAATTAAACAAAATTTTAAAATTGATATTAATTTTGTTTTTACTGGAGCTAAAAAGGAAAACTATAAGTTTATTCAAAATAAACTTGATTCTTATAACTTATTTGGAAATGTTAAAATATTTGAGAATTTAGATACTCACGATCTTAACTATTTATTCAAAAATTGTTCTGCAGTCGTATTGCCAACATTAATCGGCTATTCATGTATGCCTTTGTTTGAGGCCTTTTATCTTAAAATACCTGTAATATACACAAAGGATCTTCTAGACAATGAATATAAAAAATTCGTTACTGAAGTGGATATTTCAGACATAAATGAACTTTCTGATTTGTTAATTAATTTTTCAAAAAGAAAAGAAGAATTTAAAAATATAACTAATAATGCAAAAGAATATTTTGACAAAAATTTAAATAATGAAAGTATAAAAATTAAATATCAAGAACTTTTCAAGAAAATATCAAATAAAATAAAAATTTATGAATAATATTTTATCAAATTTCTAATTTCTTTATTTTTTTATAAATAAGTAAATTTGTATTTCTATTTTTATAAATTGGTTTAGATTTTTTTAGGTTTTTAAAAAAATTATAAGTAATTTTTTTTATCTTTGATTTAGGATCATCTAAACTCAAATTATTAATTTTATTTTTTTTTAAAATATTATTAGTCCTAAAATTCCAGAATTTTCCTAAAGAGTCAGTCTTTAAAATAATTACATTTTTTTTCATTTTTTTAGCATCATAAATCAAACTAGATGCATGAAAAATGCATAATTTAGATCTAGCTATGTAATAATCAGTATTATCTTGAAAAATTAAAAAATTTTTAAACTTAGATCTGTAAAATTTTAAATCAGAATGAGGGTGCAGACATATTACAACTTTTTTTCTAAAATACTTTCTTGTTAGATTTAAAAAAAAAATTATCTTATTAAAATAATCTTCTTCTTGATCATAAGTTGGATAATCTCCTCTTTTTTCTCTATCAGGGTGATGAAAACCTGTATCAACAAATACTAAATATTTTTGAATATTTGTATTAATTAACTCTCTTTCTGGGACATATTCAACTTTCCTATAATAAGAAATATTTATCATAGGAAAAATTTTTTTTAATCTGTAAGAAAAAAATTTATTTTTTATAAAATGTATTACTTTTTTATTGGAACATAAATATAAATCAATAATGGGAAAAAGACCAAAAATTGAAAAAAATCTATAAATGATATGATTTATTTTAATGCAATGTTTTCTTATAAAATCATTAAAAGAATATGTATGATCTGTGAGTTTATTGGGTTCATCTCCTAGATTCATTAAGGAAACCATCTTAATACCTAAAAAGTTAATAATTATATAAAGAATATAATGATTAAAAGAAAACCCATATATATTTTTTAAACCTGCATCGAAAGCAATCAATTTTTTATTTGTTAAAAATTTTTTTAATTCAAAAATTGATTTGGGGTAAAAATATTGAACATTCTTTGGTAAATTTAATTTCAATTTTTTTTTTTTAGAAAATAATTTAAAAAAATTAAGATCTATTATATAAAAATTTTTGTATTTTTTTGCCAAAAATTTAAACAAATCTTTTTGTGTATTAAAGTCTTTTAAAATATTATTTGAAACCGAAATTAATCCTATAATTGTTTTCATTATCTTAATAAAAAAAAAATTTATATTTAGATCCAATGCTCTGACTATAAGTTCGTCCTAGCCTTGAGCCAATTTTAAAAATGTTACTATAATTTTTTGATGATTGTAAAATTACTTTTTTCTTAAGGTTGTGAAATTTTGATTGATGGTCATTTCTTAATACTACTGAAATGCCTAATTCTTTTGAAATATTCAATACGTTTTGTAATAGAAAAATTATCCGTTTTACTTCAATAATTTTTTTTTTACTTAGAAGGAATTTGGAGTAATCTTTGCTTAATAGAATTTTTCTATAATTTTGTATGGTAGTTGGTTTGTGAAAAAAACTATTTCCAAATGAGCTCAGAGTAGTATTCGAAATAATTATTGGTTTTCGACCCATGCTTGCTGCCTCTAAATGAGAATTACCAGTAAAAGTAACGATTTTTTGTGCATTTTCTAATTGCAAAAAGTTAGAGGTAAGATCTTCTTCATATCGAATATTCTTTGGAACATTGGCTCCAAACACTTCTTTAAAAATTTTATTAATTATAAACTTTTGATTCTCTCCCCACCTTTTTGCTAGAGGGTGTTTTCGAATTATCCATATTTCATTAGTGTTTTTAATGATTTTTAAAGTTTCTTTAATCCAATCAAAAAAATCTACAAAAATTCTATCTTTATCTATATCCATATTAGGAGTGTCTTTAAAAATGTGCAACATAATTACATTATGCTTTTTTAGTTTAAGATATTTTTTTTTTGGGGTTATTCTGGATGCAGTTTTTGCACCATGATAATTTGAATTACCTTCTCGATATTGTTTCCAATAATTGTGTATCTTTTTTTTACTAATTGATTTTAAACTTTTAATATAAATTTTTTTTTCAACATTGTTATAATGAAATGAATTTTTACTAAAAAGACAACTTAATATACCTGATTTGAATAAAATAATTTTGATTCCAGAATTTCTTAGGAGCGCAAATAGTGTTCTATCTGAATGTACAGTGTGACCAAATATTGCAAGAATTATATTTTTTTTTAAATAATTAAAAAAAATTATCTTGTTAGTCACTAAAAAACATGTTTTGATTCTTGATACGAATTCTAATTTATCTAACTGATATTTGTTGAATTCTTTTCCAGTTTCCCATATCGAAAATAAAATTTGAAGAAAAACAAATCTATTTTTAAAATTAAAAATTATTTTTTTATGTGTCAAAAAACTTATTAAAAAAATTAAAGTTAAAACTGGTATAAAATATAAGAGTTTCAAAAAGATATTTCTTCTATCAATTACTTTATCTAAAAATTTAATATCATAACTTTTTTTAAATCTTTTATAAATGTTTGATTTTGTTATGTATGTGGTTAATTGTTTTTCAAATATAACTGTAGTTATTTCTTTCTTTTGACAGAAACCATCTATCACTGGTAATAAACTTAGAATCAAAGGTTCTCTTAAACCACCTCCTATAAATATTGTCTTTTTTTTCAATTTTTTTTATTACCTTGTTGAAATAATTTTGCGCAAATTTTGAGATCGTTAATATCATTAATATCAATTGATTCATATTTATCTGTTATGTAATAATTCCAGTTTTTTCGTGGAAATATCTTTTTTTCTTTTTCAAAAAATTTTTTTTGTATAAAATATAAAAGTCCATTTTCAACTAAAAATTTTTTTCTTATTTGTCTTAACCTTGAGTGTTTATTATTAAAAATGGGATTAAAAAATCTACCCTCTAAACTTATCTGATCTTCTAAAATCGAAACAGTACAGCAAGTTTTAATTTTTTTTCTCTCACAATAATTTACAAAATTCTTAATTGTTTGCACTCGTCTCAATGGTGATGTGACCTGCAAGATAACTATATTATCATATTCAAAATTTATTTTTTTCATTACCTCAAGTAATGCAGAGTCCGTTTTTGAGTTATCTTTTGAATTTTTTGAGCTTCTTTTAAAGATATCAATATTATACTTTTTACCATATTTCAAAATTTTATTTGAGTCGGATGATAAAATTATCCTATTAAATATTTTTGAATCTAAAGCACATTTAATAGCAATATCTAACAATGTAAGATTTTTTATTCTTCTTAAATTTTTATTTTTAATTCCTTTTGAACCACTTCTTGCTGGTATAAAACAAACTGTTTTATTTTTCATAATTAATAAAAAAATTTAGTAGATTTGAATTGCATGTATCTCGGAAATATAATTTGGTAATCTGATTGATCTAAAAGCACCAGTTTGCTTATCATAGATTACTATATTACTATCAATTGACTTGGGAATTGAATTATTTTTGTGGTTATGAAAGTTGCGATTTTGACTTTCCCCAATAAATAAAAATTTTTTGTTAAAATCTATTCCTCTTAAAAAACCGTTAAATGGACCTATCTTTTTTTTCTTTTTTATTACAATAAATCCGTTCATAGAATCTAAAACTAATATAGAATTTTCATATTTTATAACATTATGTGGAAATTTCAGGCTATTTAAAACAACTTTTTTTTTTTTATTTTTTTTAGAAATTTTGATTACTGCTCCATCGAGTTTACCACGCTTCCAGTTTCCTGTTTTAGAAAATAAAGAAACATAAATATTTTTTTTATCAGTAAATAAATCATTTACATGATGTTGAGCAGATAAACTTTTTTTAATTTTATTTGAAATGAGATAGTTTTCTATAATTTTTCCATTTTTATCGATTTTCAAAATTTCATCTTTATTTGAAAAAGCCACATAAAAATGATTATGATCTATAGCAAACCCATGCGGTCTACTATTTGTTGGTAAACTAATTGTATTTAATATTTTTCCTTTTTTGTCCATTTTTACAATTCCTAATTCATCACAAGTAAAATATAAAAAATTTTTTTTAGTAATTAATCCATGAGCACTTCCTTTATATAAATTTTTTATTTTAAGAGAATTGAGTTCCTCTTTGATATAATATATGCCTCCTACTATATTTGCCTTCTTTACAGATGGTAAACCACTAGATATATATCCCTCTAATTTATAATTTTTGATATCATAAATAGAATTGAATTCTTTTAGTTCTTTTGGGATGATAATTCTTAATTTTGGATTAAGTGATTTTATTTGGGATTTAACTTCATTTATTGAACTTATGCAAATAATAACACTGCTAATGTTTTGTAAATTTTTTTTTGTAGGTTGAGCTACTTTTATATTGTGAAAATAGCTATTATTGTGTGACAATGAATTGTCTAATATTATCTTTGGTTTGTATTTTTTAATGATTCTTTCTGCAACAGAGCTTCTTCCAAAAAATGCTAGATTATTCATATTGGAAATTTAAATTAAATCCCTCATTAATATTATATCAATAAGTTGATTTTTTTTATTTAGCACGGGCACTACACCAATATTAAATTGTTTGAATATTTTTTTTGCTATATCATTTTTTTTCTTTCCAGTAATAAATTTAAAAGATTTATTCATTACACCTGTTACAGGAGAATTTAAATTTTTTTCTTTTAATAAACTTCTTAAAATATCTCCTTCTGAAATTGTTCCAATCACTCTTTTTTTATCTACAACAAAAATTGTTCTTAAACTTCCTATCAAAATTTTTGAAATAGCATTTTCTAAAATTTCATCCTTTTCTACGGTATATTTTTCAATTCTCATTGTTTAGTATGTCAAAATTTTTGCTATTAATCTTTTATCTTTTTTCATTTTTTTTAATTGTTCTACTATTCTTTTCGAAGAATTTCCATCTCCATATGGATTAATAATCTTAGAAATCTCTTTTCTAAATTTTTTAGAAGATCCTTTTTCAATCGCTTCCAAAATCTTATTTTTTTTAAATTCTTTAACGTCAATTACATTTTTTGCTCTAAGTCTCTTATTCTGTCTCCTTCCGATATTTATCGCAGGGAGGTAAAAACTTGGAGCCTCAATTATTCCTGCACTAGAATTCCCTATTATTGCAATAGAATTACTCATCACTTGTAAAAAATCTGCTCTGGGAAAATTTTCATATATTTTATTTTTTTTTTTGCTATCTCTTAGCAATATTTCTCTTATTATTGAAGAGCCAGGATCATTGTTTGGTAAAATCCAAACCTTATCATTTTCTATATTTGTTAAAGTGTCCAACAAAATATTTATCTGTTTCTTAATTTTGTAAATTTCTTCTGTAACTGAATGAAAAATAACCAAATAATATTTTTTTGACTCTGGTAAAGTGTACTTCTTTATTAAATCATTATATCTTGGTTTTTTTGAGATCTTAATTTGATATATCTCATCTAGTTGTGGTGCGCCAACTTTCTTGATTCTAAACTTTTCCTCACCCAATTTAATTAATCTTTTTGCAGCATCCTCATTAGAGGCAAAATGAATATGTGAAAATTTGCCTATAGCATGTCTCGCAGAACCATCAATATTTCCTGACAATTCTCCTGCCTGTATATGAGCCATTGGAGTATTTGTATAAGCACAAACAACACTTGCAGCCAAAGTTTCAAATCTATCACCAGCAAGAACTACCCAATCAGGTTTGTATTTTTTCACAACATCAGTAAAGGAAATCATAAAAATTCCCATTGATTTTGAGGTGGTATAATTATTGTATCCATCCAATGACATATAGATTTCCTCATCAACTTTAAAACCTTCATTTAAAATTTCTTTTATTCCATAACCAAATGAATCTAATAAAAGCATATTCGTAACACACAAATGACTTTTGATTTTTTGATTTTTGCATTCTTTTAAAATTGGTTTTATGTATCCCCAATCACTTCTTGAACCAGTTAAAAATAATAATTTCATTTTATATCTTTTGCTCTAATTAATGAATTATTCTTGATAAATTTTTTACTTTTTTTTCCTAACAATTTAAAAAAATCTTTAGCAGGAATACCTGTGCCTGGCCTTTTTGTCCAAATATTATATTTTGTAAGTTTTTCTCCAAACTTGATATCTTTGATTGATACCACACTTCTTGTGGCCCATAACCTTATTGGTTTTTCCATTATTTGGATTTTTTTTGTACATCCAAATGAATTTTCTAACATTCTAAGACCATCTATTAGATATTTTAACTCTTTAAAATCTATTGATACTTTTTGATCTGGTCCTTTAAAATTTTTATTTAGTGTAACATGCTTTTCTATTACCCTGGCACCTAAGCTATAAGCAGCAAATGATGAATAAATTTCACCAGTGTGATCCGAATGCCCCACAATAATTTTAGGATATTTTTTTTTCAATTTTCTTATATAATTAAGATTTAAATCCTCATATTTTGGTGGATATTCGCTCAAACAGTTCATTATTATTAATTTTTTGACAGATTTAATCCTTTTTAATGTGTAATCGATTTCTCTAGGTGTAGCCATTCCAGTGGAAATAATCATTGGCTTATTAATTTTTGCAACCTTAGAAATAAATGGAATGTCAGTCAATTCCCCAGAACCAATTTTGAAAGCATCCATCCCAATTCTTTCTTCAAGTTCACAAGCTGCCTTATAACTAAATGGGGTACATAAATACTGTATACCAATTTTATTGCAAAAATTATATAAACTTTTATGATTTTCAATAGTCAATGAATTTTTTTTCAAAAAATCATAAAGAGAAATATCAAAATTTGATGATTTAGGAACATTTCTTAACATCTCTTCGTCTGGGAGATGATGTTGAAATTTTATTGCATCTGCCCCAGATTTCTTTGCTAGTTTAATCATTTGATAAGCTTTGTTTAAATCACCAAAATGATTGTCACAAGCCTCTGCTATAAAATATAGATAATTATTATTTTTATAGGTGTTTAAAAATTTTCTTATTTTCATTTATACCAATTATATTTATATTATCGTCTCTACTGGAATATCTTAAAATAGCTTTACCAATTCTACCAAAACCATTAATAGCAATATTAATTTTTTTCATCAATTTTTGAGTTCCTATTTGAGATCTCTCTCTTTAATTGATCATATTCTTCCATTTTTTTTTTCATGTATTTTGCAGTTAAATCAATTCTATATTTAATTCCTTTGGGGGTAAGTATGTATTGTCTGAAATAATCTAATTTGTTTGTTCTATTTTTAAATGAATTAATTTTAATAAGGCCCTTTTGGTTAAGTGCTTTAAGACAGTAATTTAGCTTTCCTAAACTAAAACCCAATTCTTTAGCTAGAGTCCTTTGTGTTATTGTGGGTTTAAAATTCAGCTTTCTAATAATTTCAAATAATTCAATATTTTTTTTCATGTTCAATAATTGAACATATACAACTACAAAGTGAACAAGTCAAACAATTCCTTCTATATTAAATGCATGGGAATTTTAATACTCGCTAGTAGCTATTGGTTAAATAAACTCATATTTAAATAAACTCATATAATGAGATGATTAAAATTTTAAAAAATAAGTAATATAGTTTTATTTTAAATTTTTAATAAATTTCATATTATCATTCAACATAGTCAATTTATAACATTAAATATAAATTTATCGTTTAAATTTATTTTTTAGTAATTTTAATTAATAAAAATAAACAACTCATAGTTATTATAATATTTAGATCTTGTAATTAAATAAATTAGATATTATTTATAATTTAGTTATGAGATCAATCATGTATCACTATATTAGGAACTTCAATAAAAATTTTCCTTATGCAAATTTTCTTTCAAAAAAAAAATTCATAAAACAGATTAATTATTTCAGCAAGATCGGCTTAATAAATGAATATAAGGAGATCTTTAAGCCAAATAAAAAGGTTATTCTTACATTTGATGATGGATTCAAAGACCACTTATATGCAGCAGAAATTTTAAAAAAATACAATACAACTGGAATTTTTTTTGTTCCAACTCTTCCATATAAAAATAATGTAATACTTGATGTACACAAAGCTCATTTAATTTCAAGCAAGGTACAAGGAAATTTAATTATCAAAGAACTTAAAAAGTATTTGGAGCAAAAAAAGATTTTTAATTTTTTAAATTTAAAAGAAAAAAAATTATTTTATGACTCATATAAGAATCATAATGATGATATTTATAAAAAAGAATTTAAAAAAATAATCAATTATTATGGAGATATAAAATTAAGTCATAAAATTTTAGATTATCTTTTAAAGATATTTGATATAAGTATTAAATCTAAAAATTTTTATTTATCAAAAAAAGAGTTGAAGTATATAAGCTCTTTAGGTATGATAATTGGATCTCATGCAGACAGCCACACATTGTTATCTAGACTTAATTATAGGCAACAATTAAGTGAAATAAGAAAAAGTAAAATTCTACTTGAAAAAATAATAAATAAAGAAGTAAATTTTTTTTGTTATCCGTATGGTGGAAAAAAATCATATAATATTGATACAATTAATATATTAAAAAAACTTAAGTTCGTGTTAGCTTTTAGTGTTGACAATAATATAATTACAAAAAATCATATAATAACGAATCCTTATGAGTTGCCAAGATATGATTGTAATAAATTTTTATAAAAAAAGATTGTTATCGCTTAGAATTTGGCTAAAAATTATTTGATATAAGTTTCATATAATTAGTTTAATAAAAAATTATAGTTATAATAATGATTAAAAAAAAAAACATTTTAATTACTGGTGGAGCTGGATTTATTGGTTTTAACTTATATTTAAAACTTCATAAAAAATATTGTATTTATATCCTAGACTTTGAAAAAAAAATTAAAGAAAAACCTTTTAAAAAAAATTGTAATTTTATTTATGGAGATATATCAGAAAAAAAAAATTGGTACAAAATTTTAAAAAAAAAAATCAGATTTGATTACATTTATCATTTAGCAGCAGAAACCTCAACTTTCACTTCTGAATTGAATATAAAAAAATGTTTTAAAACAAATGTCATGGGTACTTTAAATTTGTTTGAATATTGTAAAATAAACAAACCAAAAAATATTATATTCGCTTCTTCTATGGCTATTTATGGATTGAGTTCAAAAAATGTTTCTGAAAAAAGTATACCTATGCCTATATCATTTTATGGTTTAACAAAATTAAATGGGGAAAAAATTTTACTTAAACTTAAAGATTACAATATAAATGTCAAAATATTCAGAATTTTTAATGTATATGGTGTTTATCAAAATTATAACAATCCACATCAAGGAATGTTGTCAATATATCTATCGCAAATTTTAAGAAGCTCTGTTGTTAATGTTACAGGCTCACTAAATCGGACAAGAGATTTTATATATATTGATGACGTCATAAATGCTTTAATTAGTCATAAAATTTTAAATTATAAATTAGGTAATATTTTTAATCTTGGTTCCGGAAAAGAAATAAGTGTGCATTATCTTATTTCAACACTATTTAAGATAACAAAAAAAAAATATAAAGTAGTTATTAAAGATGAACATTCTGGTGATACGTTTAATTCGTGTGCAAATATTTCATTAATAAAAAAAACAAATTGGAAAATTTCTTTTCCTTTAATTAAAGGTATCAATAAAGTGATTAAAGACATAAAATATTTTGATGATAATAACTGCTCTTTTAACAGGTAAAAAAAACTCAACTTTCAAAAAAAAGAATGAGATTAAACTATTTAATGAATATATATTTAATTATCCTGCCAAGGCAGCAAAAAAAGTTAAAGAAATAGATTATTTTTTTACTTCTAGTGATAGCAAAATAATATTAAATCAAACTAAAAAAATTGGTTATGAGTCTATTAAAAGACCTAAAAAATTAGCAAATAAAAATAGCAAACACGTTGAGGTTTTAAAACATGCTTTGAATTTTTTTAAAGTAAAAAAACAGTTTCCAGATATTTTAATTGTTTTGCTTGCAAATGCTCCGATAGTAAAGTCTAAATGGATATCTGATTGCATTAGAATATTGAAAAAAAATAAAGAAATCACTGCAGTTGTTCCGGTTAAAAATATTAATGATCACCATCCAGAAAGAGCCAAAAGAATAAAAAATAAATATCTGAGTAATTTTATTGAGAAAAAAAAAAATATCATCTAACAGACAAGAACTATCTAAGTGTTATTTTTTATGCCATAATTTTTGGGTTTTACGAACAAAAGAAATCTACAGAAATAAAGGTCAGCGTCCATGGAGCTTTATGGGAAAAAAGGTTAAATCATATGAAATAAGGGATTCAATTGACATACATTCTTCTATGGATGTTAAAATAGCAAAAATTTTAATAAAAAAAGAAAAACTAATTTCTTAAAATCCTTAGTTCAGTGTATTTTAAAGTATTTAATAACTAAATTGTAAAAAATTAATAACTTTCAGTAGATTTATTGTATAATGATCTTTATTTACTGATATTAAAAATTAAATGTTATTTGAAACCCACGATAAACTTATCAAAGATCTAAAAGATTTAAAAAGTAATTATAGTTTGATTGGTGTAAAAGCAGAATTTGAGGCTGAAGGAAGTTCAGTTCTAGATATAGCTAGATTAAAGTCAATTTCAAATAAAGTTGAAACAAAACTCAAAGTCAAAATAGGTGGTGTTGAGGCTGTTAACGATATTTATAATTGCGTTTCTCTTGAGGTGGATGGCTTGATTGCTCCTATGGTTGAAACAGAGTTTGGATTATTAAAATTTATAGAAAGTGTTGAAAAATTAGATTTAAAGAAAATACCAGAGTTGAGTATTAATATTGAGACAATTACCGGATATAAAAATATAGATAAAATTATTAAAAGAGCACTAGGCAAAATCTCTAATATAACAATTGGAAGATCTGATTTTTCAAAAAGTTATATTAATAATAAGATAAAACAAAACTCTAAAGAAGTAACTAAAGCTATTATAAATATTGCTAATAAACTTAAAAAAACAAATATTAAACTGACTGTCGGTGGAGGTTTAGATAAACAATCAATAATAAATTTTAATAAAATCAAAATATGGAAATATGTAAATAATCTTGAAACACGCAAAATAATTCTGCCTTCAAAAAATATGCTTAAAAAAAAGGCTGTTGAAAAATGTTTAGATTTTGAAAAACATTATATAATTAACAAAAAAGAAATTTTTGATTTAAAAATTAAATCTGAGATTGATAGATTATCAAATTTAAAAGTAAGAAAATAGTTATGAAAATAGTAGCGATTATTCCAGCAAAAAATAGAAATGGTTATTATGAGAAAGGTGACCTAAATAACTGGGGAGACGTTTCCTTGCTTGAATGGAAAATATCCCAAGCTAAGAAGATAAAAAATGTATCAGAAGTATTTATTTCTACAGAAAATAAAGAAATTAAAGAAATTGCAAAATATAATAATGTTAAAGTTATCCATAGAAAAAGCTCAGGTAACTTAAAAAGCTTATATAAATTTAGTTCTTTAAATGTTAAATGCGATTACATCTTATGGTTAAATTCTACTTTTCCATATCTAACTGAAATTACAATAAATAAATTTGTTACTTCATTTATTAAAGCTGACAAAAAAAAATTTGATTCTGCGCTTTTATATTGTCAAGAAAATGAATATTTTTTTAAATACAAGCAGCCAGTTAATTTTAATTTACACACTATGCCAATAGAAAGAAAAAAAATAGTCCCATTAAAAAAAATTTGCAATGGAGCAATAATTTTCGATAGAAAAAATATGATTAATAATCTAAATATTGGAAACAGACCATTGTTTAAAAAAGTCAAATGGGCAGAGTCATTAGAGATAAAAGAGACAAAAAATATAAGAAGTTTTAGGAATTTTTTAATTTATACTTAATAAAACTCTTTAATTTTTTAATTTTTTTTTACAAAGACTACTATATCTAAATTATTTTTTACTAGAAATTTTTAGTGTTTTAAAATTTTCTAAAAAGTTCCATTAGGTTTGGTGTAGTAAATTAATATACAATAAATTGATTAAAAATTTTTTTCAGTGCATAAATCAAGCCAATTGAGCTATTAGTACTGGTCAGCTGCACGCATTACTGCGCTTCCACATCCAGCCTATCAACGT
>MDTB01044078.1_pt1 | contig 16545 bp, 16 predicted proteins | sample 811161 | NCBI WGS metagenome assembly MDTB01 (sample SAMN05326650, study PRJNA326480) | marine metagenome | isolation source: seawater | place: Mediterranean Sea | collected 2009 | reverse complement strand
GATAGGCTGGTTCCATCCTGGAACCAGCCGGGGCACATTCCCACATATTATGGGAGCTCGAAATACTACACCACCAAGTATATTTCGTATAGTTCCGTTTGGGGATCGCCACATCTTCTTTAGGCCGAACTCTCTCACTCGATCTTCGTCAGGAGTTATTGTTGCACACTTAACTCCAACTCCAAATTTTTTGATCGCTAGTGCAGCGTCAATGGTAATCTGGTCATTTGTTTTGTCTCTTTCCTCTATTCCAAGATCATAGTATTTCAGATCAATATCAAGATATGGCAATATTAATTTTTTCTTGATAAAATCCCAAATTATGCGGGTCATTTCGTCCCCGTCCAATTCAACTACGGGATTATCAACTTTAATTTTAGTCATGATACTTTCTTTCATTTTTTATTATGTTGTCTTGCACCGATTCTTACTGTGCTGTATGGACTAAAGCGAAACAATTTTAAAGAAATAAATGACAGAGGTTTGTTATAAAGTCGGTCCTTTTGAATACGTAAAGAAAATGAGTAACATTTATGGAAAAGTTTAATTGAATACTTTAAAACAAAAGGCTACGCTCAGTGCAAGCCCAATAGTAATTTTAATTCGGCCCCAGTTGGGAGAAAATATTGGAGCTGTAGCCCGAGCCATGCTTAATTTTGGTTTGACAGATCTTCGGATAGTTTGCCCCAGGGATGGGTGGCCGAATCAAAGCGCGGTTGCCGTGGCTTCTGGCGCTGGAATAGTTCTTGAAAATGCGAAAATATTTAACTCGAGTCAAGACGCTTGCGCTGATATAAATTTTATCTTTGCTACTACCGCGCGCAATCGTGACCTTTCAAATGAAATATTTTCACCCAAGAATTCCATGAAAAAATGTTTAGAGTTGATTAAGTCGGGACAACGGGTTGGTATTATGTTTGGGCCTGAACGTTCTGGACTACATAATGACGATATCAGTTTGGCCCAAGCGATTATTTCTATTCCAACTAATCCGAAATTTTCGTCTTTGAATTTGAGTCAATGCGCAGTTCTTTTGGCATATCAGTGGCTCAATATTAACACCGGTTTTACGCAAAATGCCTCTAACCAGGGTGCAAATGAAATTAAATATGCGCCTTTGCATGAGGTTGAGCATTTACGGTTGGCTCTTATGAAAAATCTTACCGCCGTTAATTATTTCTGGCCAGAGGATAAAAAAGATAGCTTAACTGAGAATTTGACAAATCTGTTGGGGAGGCTGGCGCTGACGAGCGCTGATGTAAGAACTTTGCACGGTGTAATAAAAGCATTAGTCAGAAATCAAACAAGTGATTAAGTGTTGAAAATTATTTTTTAAACTTTAACTGTATCTGTATCAATTGTAAGGAATGTGACTTGGTAAAAAAGAAATTAGTCTTCCAGGATGTCGATACCCAGAATAAACCATCGCCACAACTTCAAACTGAGTTTGTATCAAAGGATGTTTTAACGTTAAATAGGCCATCCGTGTTGTGGCTATCATCACTATTGTTAATGATAGCAACGATAGTAATTGTTGGAGGCATGACCAGATTAACGGACTCCGGCTTATCGATCGTTGAATGGAAACCAATCTCTGGCGTACTTTTCCCGCTAACTAATGAACATTGGCTGGCTGAATTTGAAAAGTATAAATCGATCCCTGAGTTTTTTTTAATTAACTCTGACATGGCTATCGAAGAATTTAAATATATTTATTTTTGGGAGTGGGGGCATCGCCAGTTAGGACGGCTTATCGGTTTAACATGGTTTGTTGGCTTTGGTTGGCTCGTGTTAAAGCGAATAATTCCAGAAGGTTGGACTTTGAAGTTTCTTTTAATCGGCTTTTTGATCGGTTTTCAGGGTTTTATAGGCTGGTGGATGGTTTATTCGGGACTGATGCCTGAAATGACTGACGTAGCGTCATATCGGTTAGCAATCCATCTGGGCATGGCTTTTTGTATCGTCGGATTAATTCTATGGTTTATTTTATCTCTACGACTTACTATTGAGTCTGCGATGCTGAGTAGGCGATATAGAGACAAGAAACTTCTTCAGTTAATGAATATTTATCTGATTGCTTTATTTCTTCAAATAATTTTAGGTGCGCTAGTTGCAGGCATTGACGCTGGCACTGCCTACACTGATTGGCCATATATGGCCGGAGAATTATTCCCAACGGATTACTGGTCATTTGATGGGGTGCTGAAAAATTTGCTTGAAAATTCGGCTACTGTTCAGTTCAATCATCGACTTTCAGCATATCTTTTGGTTGGGCTTGGACTTTTAATATTTATCCAAAGTCGAAGAAATTCCATTAATTTTTTGAAAAAATGGCATGGAGCACTGTTTTTTGCTCTTTTTGTTCAAATCATCGTGGGTATTGTAACCGTAATTTATGGAGCTCCGTATCAAATCGCTATTGTCCATCAGTTCCTTGCCTTATGCTTATGGTTGTTCGCTATTTGGCTACGGTTTGAAACTGCTTTCCCGCGGAGACAGATCTTGACTTAACTATTTGTCCCAGGTAGGAATTCGCTTTTCGATAAACGCGTTTATACCTTCCTTTGTATCACGGTACAGCATGTTTTCTGCCATGATTTCAGCGGTAAAGTTATACGCATCTTCCAAGTTCATTTCACTTTGAGTGTAGAACGCCTCCTTACCAATTTTAATTGCTGAGGAAAGTTTGGACTGAATTTTATTTGCGAAAGCAAAACTTTTGTTCTGTAAATCGTCTATACTCACTACTTCGTTAATGAGACCTGCCAGTTTAGCAGATTCAGCGTCTAAAAATTCACCGGTTACGAGCATTTCAAAAGTTTTTTTCTTTCCAATGTTTCTTGATAATGCAACCATTGGTGTTGAGCAAAATAAGCCTATGTTGACTCCATTGACGCCAAATGTTGCTTGAGATGAAGCGATAGCTAAATCACATGATGCAACAAGTTGGCATCCAGCTGCTGTGGCGATTCCGTTGACTGATGCTATGACGGGCTGAGGTAAATTTTTTATTGATATCATCATTTTGCCACAACGCTTGAAAAGATAGTTGAAGTACTTCCTTCCTTTGTCTTCACTTTGTCGGGCTAGTTGCATCTGTTTAAGATCGTGGCCAGCGCAAAATGCCTTTCCGGCGCCTTGAATAATCACAACTCTAATATCACGATTGTTCGATATATCGTTGAATGCCGATTCTAAGCACGATAGCATTTCTTCTGAAAGCGCATTAAGTTTTTTAGGATCGTTTAGAGTCAATATTTCAACATGATCTTTTTTTTCTCTTAACAGTAATTGTGTCATTGAACCTTCCTTTGCATACTTCAATAGGTTACATATGAATAAATAGATTTCAAACAATAATACATGAGTTGAATATGACCAAGTTTTTTAATAATAAAACCATGTTAACATTTTTAGAGGAAGTATTTCCTCAAGTTAATGGAAAAATTGAGATAATGCGCCTTGGAACTGATTTCGCATCAGTTAAACTTAATACTGAGGAGTCTGACCTGCGGCCGGGTGGTACAGTGTCAGGTCCATCAATGTTTTTGCTTGCAGACGTTACGTTTTATGTTGTTGTTCTTGCAGCAATCGGAAAGGAACCTCTAGCTGTTACTACTAGTTGCGCAATAAACTTTTTACGAAAGCCCGATCCCACTGATCTTGTTGCAGATGCTAGAATTTTGAAACGGGGACGAAGATTAATCGTTGGGGATGTTATGCTAAAGTCTGAATTGAGCAAAGACTTTGTCGCGCATGCAACTTTTACATACTCTGTTCCATCAGAATTAGGCAAGCCATTATAGAAATAAATTTCGTTGCAATTGAACGGTGTTATAATACCGTTATGGTACATAATTGTTTTAAATGGTTTTTTTGTTGTTTAGGTATTGACCTTTGGCCTTTTTTCTGTAATGAGTGATGTAATTTACTTGTTTTTAACTTATCAAAAATAAATTATTGGGCAATAATATGAAGACGTTTTCGGCCAGACCAAATAATATAGAAAAACAATGGATTATTGTGGATGCGGAGGGACTAGTTCTCGGTCGCCTTGCGTCAATTGTAGCAATGCGCTTGAGAGGAAAACATAAAGCAAGTTTTACACCGCACATGGATATGGGCGATAACGTTATAGTGATAAATGCTAAAAAAATTCAACTTACGGGGAATAAAAGATCCAACAAAACGTATTACTGGCATACTGGTCATCCTGGTGGAATAAAGTCGCGGACAGCTGAACAACTTCTTGACGGAAAGTTTCCGGAACGCGTTTTAGCAAAAGCAGTTCAACGGATGCTACCCGGCGGAGTACTTTCGAGAAAACAAATGACAAATTTGCGAGTTTATGGCGGTTCTGAACATCCTCATGAGGCGCAAAACCCAGTTAACTTGGATATTAAGTCCATGAATCCTAAAAACACCCGGAGTGCTTAAGAGATGAGTGAAGAATTAAAATCAGTAGAAGAAAAAGCGTCCTTAGACTCTGTTGAAACGTTAATTGAGCCTGAGGTTAAACGAGAACCGGTAAAAGATAATCTAGGACGTTCATATGCTACTGGTAAACGGAAAGATGCGGTTGCCCGAGTATGGATAAGGGCGGGCGTAGGAAAAGTGATAGTTAATGGAAAAGACATGAATACATATTTTGCTCGACCTGTATTGCAGATGGTCATAGGTCAGGCGTTTTCTATCGCAGGAGTCGAAGATCAATTCGATGTGATTGCTACGGTAAAAGGTGGAGGGTTATCTGGTCAAGCTGGAGCTGTTAAGCACGGAATTTCAAAAGCACTTTGTCTTTTTGAGCCAAGTTTGCGCAAACCATTGAAATCTGCTGGGTTTTTAACCCGTGATAGTAGAGTTGTTGAAAGAAAGAAATATGGTAAGCCTAAAGCTAGGAAATCATTCCAGTTCAGTAAACGATAATTAATTTTAACCTATGTCGGCATGGCATTTTTGGAAAAATATTTAAATAAATATTTACTGTCAATTTTTGTTTGGTCATTTTAATTAAAACGGTGAAAGTCACATTTGAGTTTTGAAGCATTAAACTTAGCCAAACCACTTCTTAAGGTTTTAGAGCGTCAAGGGTATAAAAAACCGACACCTATTCAGGAGCAGGCTATTCCTATTATATTGAAGGGACAAGATATAGTAGGGCTTGCCCAAACTGGAACCGGTAAGACAGCGGCATTCACTTTACCTGTTTTAAATATGCTTTATGTGGCCGAGCGGACTGGCAAGTTCCGTCCGATTCGAATGTTAGTCTTGTCTCCAACAAGAGAGTTAGCTGCGCAGGTTGAAAACGTTATTAAAGACTTTGCTTCAGCTATTAACTTGAAGTCAGTACCCATTTTTGGTGGAGTTCCATTTTTTAAACAAGCTCAAGCTTTAAGAAAAGGAACGGATATACTGGTTTGTACTCCTGGAAGGCTTGAAGATCATATTTCGCAGAATACTTTAGATTTATCTCGAGTAACGCATCTCATATTGGATGAGGCTGACCAGATGCTTGATATAGGTTTTTTGCCAGCGATTAAACGTATTTTTGGTTTGTTACCAGAAAATAAGCAAACTCTGCTATTTTCTGCTACAATGCCAAAGGAGATAAAAAATTTAAGTTTGAATTACCTAAATGATCCGGCTGAAGTGGCTATTGCTTCGATATCTAAACTCGCGGATAAGATTGACCAAGGAGTATTGTTTTTGTCCAGTTCTCAAAAACTTAATGCCCTTAAGATGCTAATTAGTTTAAGACCCAAAAAGCGCGTTTTAGTATTTTCTCGAACAAAGCATGGGGTAGACAAAGTTGTAAAAAATTTGACGAATGTTGGGCTTAGTTTAGATGCAATCCATGGAAACAAGTCGCAGGGGCAACGAAGACGTGCATTAAATAATTTTAAAAAAGGTAATTGCTTTGTTCTCATAGCGACGGATGTTGCCGCGCGTGGGATAGATGTCCAAAATGTTGATCTTGTAGTTAATTACGATCTTCCTGATGTTCCGGAAACATATGTTCATAGAGTCGGACGAACGGCAAGGGCGGGTGCGTCTGGTCAAGCAATTTCGTTTTGTTCGGGTGCTGAACGAAGAAATCTCAAAGCTATTGAAAAATTAATAAGAATGGAAATAAAAAATATTTCATTAGATCAGCAAGATTTCTGTTCTACTTCATCAGTTGATTGTGAGTCGGAAACACCATTTAAACTCCAAAAAACTAGATTTTTACCAAAGAAATCGCTAGGATTTAAAAAAGGAGTTTTCGTTAAAAATGGTGGAGTGCATGGAAGACGATCGCGTGGTAAAAAGAAGGCAATGAGACCAAACTATTGAGATTTTAGAAATTTAGATGCGAAATCAAGGTTCGCCATTGGTTAGTTTTTAAAACTTTCTTTCATAGAATCCATTATCATTTGCATCCTTGGTGAGGCACTGCAGTCAGCTATCATATGCATTTGTGGGCGGGCGGGTTGTGGTACTCCATCATAACGAAAATCCGGATATAGTGGCGATAGAGCTAGAGTAAGATCACTACCATAGGGAACATTGATATTTGCAACCCCATTATTAAATTGCACTGTTCGACCACTATCTGTGTGTATTACTATGAAAACATCCTCATTAAACGAACAACGGTTTTCCAATTTTATTTTTACTAAAATAACTTCTTTTTTTTCAAATTCTCGACTCAGTGTTGGCCAAAAAAAATAAAGTGTGATGCTCACAAATATTGCTACTGCAATTAAAAAAAATAATTGTTGTTTGTTTTCCATTATACCTATTCAACTTTTTTACTATTAAAGTAATTATTTAACAATATTTCAATTCTATTTTGACCAACAGGGTAGAGTATCTCCGCCGAGTGGTTTGGCACTGTATACTGCACGTGCTATTGCCCTTGCAACGCATTGCGCAGCCGCATGGCCGATTTTTAGTGTATCGAAGGTTGGGTCCTTAAGTTTTTTTTCTTGAGTTGAAATGGCAAATAAGAGGTCTCCGTCAAAAGGGGTATGGCTTGGATAAATTGAGCGCGCTATCCCGTCATGGGCAGCCGTAGCTACGCGCTGTGCTTGGGCTTTATCCAATACAACGTTTGTTGCTACAACTCCAATAGTTGTTGAATCTTTTTCAAACGACTTCGTTGAGTTCCATCCAGCGAGCGAACTATCGTACTCTTTAGGCATACCCAAATTACCATACTCACCGTCAAGTTCGAATGGGGCAGCCCAAAAATGTCTGCCTTCCCCTATAACTGCCGAGCCGACGGATGATACTGCTACAAGGGCAGAAACGATACAACCGTCTTCAAGATGAACCGATGTCGATCCTAATCCTCCTTTCAAGTTAGACGTGGTTGCGCCGTAACCTGCTCCGCATGTTCCTATTTCAAATGTTTTGGATGCATTACTCAGAGCTTTAACACCCAGATTACGATATGGATTTGCAACCCAATTTTTTTTACCTCCGTTATTTAGGTCATATAGTATTGCGCAGGGAACAATTGGTATCGGCATGATAGAAGTTGGGAAACCTCTATTCTTTTTTTTCAACTCGTCGGTCACTCCAGAGGCAGCATCTAACCCAAAGGAGGATCCACCTGAAAGGACTATTGCATCAACTAGTTGCACTAACTTATCAGGGGCAAGTAAATCGGTCTCTCGAGTTCCTGGAGCTCCTCCCATGATACTGATTCCTGCCAAGAATGGTTTTTCTCCATATATTACAGTTACGCCCGATTTTAAGTTTTCATCATGCGCATTTCCAACCAGCAAACCACGAACATCGGAGAGCAAATTTTTTTTTCCTGGTTTGAATATTGGCATTATCTTTTCTCATCATTATAGTTAAATACAACGACCACCGTCAACTTCCAAAGCTACGCCCGTAATCATTGATGCATCATCTGAACATAAAAATGTTGCCGTGTTTCCGATGTCTGTTGGAGTTGAAAACCTTCCCATCGGAATAGTATCTAGAAACTTTTTGCGCACTTCTGGTGTATCTTCGCCCATAAAGGACCGTAGTAAAGGCGTTTCTCCGGCGACCGGGTTGATAGCGTTAACGCGTATACCTAACGGTGCAAGTTCAATTGCCATGCTCTTGGTTGCAGTTATCATCCAACCTTTCGATGCATTATACCACGTTAAGTTCGCTCGGGGAGAAACTCCTGCCGTTGACGCTATATTTAAAATTGTTCCTGACTTATTATTTTTAAAATGTGGTACCAATAAACTTGAAGTTAGAAAAACAGATTTTGCGTTTACGGCAAGAATCCGGTCAAACTCTTCTTCTGAAATACTTTCCATCGGTCCTGGCAAGTGGGTGATGCCTGCATTGTTTACAAGGATATCGACTTTTTTTGTCTCCTTTAGAATTTTGGTGACCATGATTCCAACAGAATTTTTTTTGGAAACATCAACCTGTATGGGGATACCGTGGATCTTGTTTGCTATCTCTTCTGCCTTATTTATATCAACATCGGCGACAAAAACTTTAGCACCTTCCTGGCTAAATCGCATTGCCATTCCAGCTCCAAAGCCTGAGCCTCCTCCTGTTATTAATACTGTTTTGTCCACAAGTTTCATTCGTTTCCCTCTCCATGAAAGGTAGCTACTGTTTTTAATTGTGAAAAGCCGTACAAGGACTCAAATCCCTTTTCCCTCCCGTTCCCGGACTTTTCAACCCCGCCAAATGGTAGTTCGATGCCTCCGCCTGCACCATAATTATTTACAAATACTTGTCCTGCTTTTAGAGCTTTTGCCATTCGCAGTTGACGACTGCCGTTTTCTGTCCAGACTGATGCAACCAATCCATATTCAGTTGCATTAGCAATTTTAATTGCTTCTTTTTCGTCATCAAAGGGAATTACAATTTGAATCGGTCCAAAAATTTCTTCTTGAGCTATGGAATGCATATAATTTTCTGTTTCGAACAATTTGGGAGAAACGTAGAAACCTCCTGATGGATTTTTCATTACTGAACCCTCGGCAGAAAGTTTAAGGTCAGCACTTTTGTTTAAGTATGAAGTGATGATATCCATTTGTCGTTGAGAGATTAAGGGACCTAATTCAAAATCCTCGATAGCTGGAGCGACTCGTAGGGTTTTATACACGTCCCGCATTTTTTCAACGACAATTTTATATGCATTTTTTTGAATTAAAATTCTGCTTGAGGCCGAACAGGTTTGACCAGAATTTTGGAGTCCCCCATTAATTAAAAATGGTATTGCTCTTTCTAAATCAGCATCATCAAATACAATTTGAGGAGATTTCCCACCGAGCTCTAGGGTGGTTGAAACAATGTTTTGTGCGGCCGAAGTTTGTACCAGGATACCAGTTTTAACAGATCCAGTAAAGGAGATATGATTAATTTTTTTGTTTGAGGTTAAGGATTGACCGGCCTCTAAACCGAAACCAGGGATTATATTTAACGCTCCGTTAGGCAATCCTGCTTCGTTTGCAATCTCTCCAAATGCCAATGCTGTTAAGCAAGCTTCTTCAGATGGTTTCAAAATGCAGGCGTTTCCAATAGCCAACGACGCTGAAACAGAGCGTCCGATTATCTGCATAGGGTAGTTCCATGGAATGATATGCGCCGTGACTCCAAGTCTTTCTCTCAAGCCGTAGACAGTATAATCATTATGAAAGGGTATAGTAAGTCCATGAATTTTGTCGGCCGCACCACCATAGAATTCAAGATATCTAATCAAGGCAACTACATCATTTTTGGCCTGTGACAGGGGCTTGCCGACATCCAATGCTTCTATATATGCCAATTTTTCACTATACTTTTTTACAAGTTTTGACATTGCAATTAAAATTCGTCCTCGTTCTAATGCTGTCTTTTTGCCCCAACTTCCTGTTAACGACTCATGAGCAGAGGAAACTGCGCTCCCTACATCATTCTTTGAGCACCGAGCGATACAACTAAGAAATTTGCCATCAGATGGATTGACTAAGGTTATCTCTGCTTTCGCTTCAGGGAATCTCCATTCCCCGTCGATCAGACATTTATTTGTTGGAAACCAAAGTAATTCTTTTATCATTTTAATTTTTTTCAGTTAGTTTTTTAGTCCAAGAATTTGGTAGAGAGGGCGTTGAGTCTATTAATGATTTAGTATAGGGGTGTTGTGGACTTTTAAAAATTTTATCTGTTTCTCCCATTTCTACAATTGTTCCTTGCTTCATTATTAAAATTCTGTTCGTGATTGCTTTTACCAAATGAATATCATGGCTTATGAAAAGATAGCTTAGATTATAATCTAATGAAAGTTTTTGAAGTAAAGTTATCATATTATTTCTTAACGTTACATCTAAAGCGGAAAGTGCTTCGTCTAAAATAATAATCTTAGGCTTGATTATGACTGCTCTGGCTAGCGCAATCCTTTGTCGTTGACCTCCTGAAAATTGGTGTGGATATTTGTCCAAATCATTTTCTCTCAATCCGACATTTAATATTGTTTTTTTTAAAAGCTCACTTTTAACCTTATTAGTTGGCTTTATTTTTAGAAGATTTAAGGGTTCTGAAATAATTTTTTTAATTTGGTGTCGTGGATTAAAAGAACTGAATGGGTCTTGAAACACAATTTGGATTTTCGATCGTATATTTCGAGGAATCCCTTCTTTGATGGAGATCGTAGAGCCATCCAAAGCGATACTTCCGTTGTCCAACGTTTCAAGTCCCATAATACTCCGTGCTAGTGTTGATTTGCCACAACCTGATTCACCGACAATTCCAAGGCGCTCTCCAACATTGACTGAAAACGAAATATTTTTTAGAGCGGGTATGTTTTGGTTGGGAGAGATGTTAACGATGCTGTTCTGTTGGTATGTTTTTGAAACTGAGTTTAGTTGCAAAAGTGCCTTTCCTTTTATTTTTGGCGATCCTAGTATTTTTGGGATGGAGTTGATAAGGATCTTCTGTGTATATGGATGAGACAGTTTTTTAAAAACTGTTGAAGTCGGTCCTTCGTCAACAATCTTCCCGTTTCTCATAATAGCGACTTTCGTTGTAAGATTGGCTATTATGGCCAAATCATGTGTGATCAAAAGTAGCGCTATATTTTCTCTTACTACTAAGTCTCTGAGTAAATTTAATATTTCTGCCTGACTCTTTACATCTAACGCCGTTGTAGGTTCATCTGCAATTATTAATTGCGGTTTAAGGACAATAGCCATTGCAATCATTACCCTCTGGCGTTGTCCACCAGATAACTGATGAGGGTATCGATCGGGCGAAATTAAGTTGCTATTTAGTCCAACGCTTCTTAAACTTTCTTTAGTTTTTTTATTTGCTTCGTTTCTAGTCATTGTTGAGTGAATTAAAAGTGCTTCCGCGATTTGGTTGCCTATCGTTTGAAGTGGATTTAACGCAGTCATAGGTTCCTGAAAAATCATTGCTATTTTAGCGCCACGAATCTTGCACATTTCAGGTTCGGTTTTTTCTACAATATTTGTGTTCTCAAGTAAAATTTTCCCATTTAAAATTGAATAATATGGTAATAATTTTGTGATCGCTGCCGCTGTCATTGATTTTCCACAACCACTTTCTCCAAGCAACCCAAAAATCTCGCCTTTTTTAATTTCTAAGTTAACATCGTTTATTATTTCCTTTTTTTGGATCGCTAGAGATAGTTTTTCTATTTTTAAAAGTATCATGGTAGATTTTTTCTTAATTTTGGATCTAGGTAATCTCTTAATCCGTCTCCCAAGATATTTATTGATAGCACAGTTATTATGATAGAAACGCCGGGAGCTAGTGCTAAATGTGGGGCAAATGAAATCATAGTTTGACTATCTGCAAGCATTCGGCCCCAACTTGCCATGGGTGGTTGGGTCCCTAAACCAACGTAGCTTAATCCTGATTCAGCAAGAATGCCCAAAGAAAATTGGATCGTACTCTGAACAATTAGTATTCCTGAAATATTTGGAAGTATATGTTCGAAGCATATCTGTAAACGGGTTTTTCCACAAACTCGGGCCGCCAGAATGAAATCAAGTGTAAAAATTGATAAAGCGGCTCCGCGCGTAATGCGGGCGAACACAGGCACGTTAAAAATGCCAATTGCTATAATTGCGTTTGTTATAGACGGACCAAAAATAGCAGCGATTAAAATTGCTATTACTAGGGCAGGAAATGCAAAAATTAAATCATTTCCTCGCATAATGATATCATCTAAAAACTGTCCTGCTTGACTTGCAGCTATTAGCCCAATAGGACAACCCAGACTTAAACCTAAAAATGTTGCAGTAAATGCGACAAATAGTGAAGATTGAGCACCAAGCATTAACATTGAGATGATATCACGACCAAAATGATCTGTTCCAAGAAGGTGCAACGTGTCTCCTGGAGGTTTTAATTTATCCTGGATATTCAAAACTGTTATATCATGTGGCGTCCAAAGCACTGATAATACGCCGGCAATAATAATTGAAAAGATAATTGTAAAGCAAATCCAAAAATAAAAAGGTAGTTGATGGATCCCAATCATTTGCGCAACCTTGGATCAACAATAAGATACAACAAATCAACGAAAAAATTGACAACGATAACTGAAAAAATAAGGATCATAACAACGCTTTCGACTATAATAAGGTCTCTTTGCGTTATAGCTTGGAAAATCAGTCTTCCAAGACCAGGTAAAAAAAATACATTTTCAATAATTATTGCGCCTGCCAATAAAAATGAAAACTGTAAACCTAATATTGTTAAAACTGGGATTAAGGCATTTCGGAGTGCATGCTTCGGGATAACTTGTCTCATACTTAATCCTTTTGCTCTCGCTGTACGAATATAGTCCTCTGTTAAAGTATTAATGATTGAAGATCTTATGATTCTGCATAAGATAGCTGCTTGAGGTAAAGCTAAAGATATGGCAGGGAATATTAAGGATTTTAGACCCAAAAAGAATCCAGAATCCCATCCATAAAAACCCCCAGCGGAAAACCATTGTAAATTTATTGAAAAAATCAAGACCAAAATCATCGCAAACCAAAAGTTAGGAATTGCAAGTCCTACTTGAGATGTGGCCATAATTGAAAAATCAACGGTTTTACCTCGAAATTGAGCGGCAATCATGCCTGCGGGAATAGCTAAAACGAATGAAAGTGTGAGTGAAAGTAACGATAGAGGCAGTGAAACTTGAAGGCGTTCCAAAATAAGTTCTTTAACTGGCACCCTATATGTGTAAGAAATTCCAAAATCACCAGACAACATTCCCATTACCCACGAAACGTAACGAATTAAAAAAGTTTGCTCAAGACCTAATTCTTTTTGTAAAGCTGCAATTGTTGCCTCGGTAGCGTTTATGCCCAGCATAAACGACGCTGGATCACCAGGAACACCTTCAATAAGAATAAAAATTATAATACTTGATAAAAAAAGACTAATTACCAACGAAACAAGCCGAGTCTTTAAGTAACTTAGCATGATACGGCTCCAATTGGTTTATGCTTAAATAGGCGACGAAAAAGTGTTTTTCTAATCCTTCAGGTTAGTCGTTCCATCTTACTCCAGTCAAGTCATTGGCTTGAGTAGGAGAATTTTTCCAAAGCCCCTTAATTTTTGAATTAGCGACACCAGTTTTTGCCAGTTGAAAAAGGTACCCGTTAACATAATCTTCACTTATCATTGTTTGGGCTTTACTTAGTAATTTTGAACGATTTGAAGGGTTAGTCGTAGCACTTAGATCTTTCATTAATTTTTGAAAGGGAGCACTATCATATTGGAAGTAGTAGTTGGGTCGAGCATAAATATTTATATCTGATGGTTCCGTATGGCTTACGATAGTTAAATTATAGTCTTTTCCTTTGAAAACCTGCTCTAACCATTGTGCCCATTCTAGATTGGATATTTCAATATTTAGACCAACATTGCGTAATTGCGAAGCTACTATCTCTCCTCCTCTTCTTGCATAAGAAGGAGGTGGTAACTTTAATGTAATTAAAGTATCATGGTTATAGCCGGCCTCTTTTATTAGTTTTTTACTTAATTCAGGATCATATTGAGAGTTTAATGTAAGATCAATATAATCTGGGTTATGAGGGGCAAAATGCGTTCCGATAGGAGTCCCAAAACCAAACATAGCACCATCTATTAATTCTTGCCTATTTATCGCATGTGCTAATGCTTTTCTCATTAGTACGGAGTCAAAAGGGGGACGACCGTTATTAGTTGATAATATAGTTTCTCCTTCCGTGGAACCAACAATGACGTTAAACCTTGGATCGAGTTTGAATTGAGAAAGATTTTCAGGCGCTGGAAAAACTGGAAAGGCATCAATATCACCCGCCATCATAGCTGCAAAAGCTGCTGTTGGATCAGAGATGAATTTAAAAACTGCTTTGTCGAGTGATACTTCCTCTCCCCAATATGAGTTATTCTTAACAAGTTCGATTCTATCGCCTTTAACCCACTTCAGAAATTTGAATGGTCCAGTTCCAACTGGAGCAGTCTCAGCTTTTGAAATACTTTTTTCCGAAACAATTACTGCATCGCCCCACGCCATGTTTGTAATAAAACTTCCATTGGGAACCGCAAGTGTAACGCGTACGGTGGTTGCATCAATTGTCTCAACACTTTTTATATCTTCAAAAAGTGATTTTTGTGCGTTTGTACTGTTTTCATTACGTGCTCGATCCAAAGAAAATTTAACGTCATCTGCAGTTAGTTTGGTTCCGTCATGAAACAAAACATCCTGATTTAAAGTAAACGTATATTCCAATCCATTTGCGGAAATAATCCATGATTTTGCAAGAGCTGACACTACGGAACCATCAGATTTAAATTTTGTCAATCCCTCAAACAGATTTGCGTATACAACCTCATCAATTGCAGCTGCGGCGCCACCAGTGGGATTTAAATTTGGTGGTTCAAGTTGCATTCCGATGGTGATCGATTTCTCCTGAGCTGGTGATGATGTCATCATTAGGGCAAATATGATAAGAGTAGCAAGTGATTTAATTACAGTTTTTAACATGATTTTTCCTTTTATTTATTTTAAACAATAAATTAGAGTATTTTCCTAATAGAAATGAATAAATCAACTAGTTAAGTATTTTTGCTGTAGATAGGCCCATGACTTGGCTACTTTTTATCATATCTGCAATTGAGATCCACTCGTCAGGTTGATGAGCAAGTTCCAAAATCCCTGGACCATACGCTATACAGTTTTTAAGTTGTCCGATTCGGTCAATATGTTTTTGGTCGTATGTACCTGGTGAGATAACATATTCAGGTTTTTTTTTGCAAATCTCTTGAATACTTTTATCAAAAATTCGAACAATTTTTTTGTCTTTGCTAGTCATCGTTGGTAATACTTCGAAAAGATCATTGATTTCGTATTGGAAGTTTGGACGTTGTGCCTTAACTTTTTCCATCAATGATCTTACTTCATTCTTAACATTTTTTATGTCTTCCTCTATTAAAAATCTTCTATCAATCGTTATTTTGCATCGATCAGCAACACAAGGTGCAGGTAATCCCGTGTAGTTTTTGAACTGTTCTTTTTCTCCTCCGTGAATAGAATTAATATTTAATGAAGCCGTTTGAGCTCGCTCTGGTACAACAGGCATATTAGACTTCCGGCTAAGTAGTAGTGGTATTAGCGTTTCTTCTATTTCTGTTAAAACAGCTGACATGTGTCTAATAGCACTGTCACCAAGAAATGGCATGGACCCATGAGCAATTTTGCCCTTGGTTTCGATTTCTGCCCACCAAACACCCCTGTGACCAAGACAGATTCTATCTTTATTTAGGGGTTCTGGAATAATGACATGGTCCACTTTCTTAGGGTTGAAGTAACCTTTCTTAGCTAGAAACGCAACCCCGGAAAAACCTCCCGACTCCTCATCAGCCGTTGCAGATATTTCAATTGCTCCTTTATGGCCAGGGTTAAATCTAATGAAATTTTCAGCTGCTATGATAGATGACGCTAAGCCACCTTTCATATCACAAGCCCCGCGACCATAGACACGCCCGTTCTTAATAACGCCACCAAATGGATTGACAGTCCAGCCGAGGCCTGCCTCTACAACATCAGTATGAGAATTGAAGTGTATGCATTCTCCTGTATTTCCATTGTCATGTCTTGCGATTAAATTCCATCTTGGAAATTTTTCGGAATCACCCAAATTACCTTCAGCTCTTATAAGTTGTGTTTGAAAACCACTTTTCTTTAATCTTTTTTCGAGGAAGTTGCAAATTTCACGATAATTATTACCGGGAGGATTTTCGGTAGGAATTTTTACCAACTCACTGGTTAATTCTTGTAAGCTATCTTTATCCGCGGCTATTGACTCTATTAATTTTAACTGTTTCTTTTTTCTGTTCATAGTTTTTACATCTCGTTAAAAAATAGTGTTATAAAACTCATAGTAACCACTTATAAAAAAGGTTTTGAGTTCACAAAACCGCAATGTAACCATGATACACAAAATAAAAATTAAATTGCAAACTTATAAAATTTGCATTGTGTCTTTTGGCGCGTGATGACGGGCTACGATCAAAAATTCTACTAAGGACATATCTTATTCTAGTTCTGCTCAG
>MDTB01138237.1_pt1 | contig 16546 bp, 15 predicted proteins | sample 811161 | NCBI WGS metagenome assembly MDTB01 (sample SAMN05326650, study PRJNA326480) | marine metagenome | isolation source: seawater | place: Mediterranean Sea | collected 2009 | reverse complement strand
TCGCATTATAAACCATTGTTGAACAATTGATAATGCATTATTCCAAGCCCAGTAAACCACCAGACCTGCAGGAAAGGTTGCCAGTAGAAAAGTGAAGATTATCGGTAAAAACATAAAAACTTTCGCTTGAACAGGATCAGTGGGTTGCGGGTTAAGTTTCTGTTGTAACCACATAGTTAGCCCCATGATTAAAGGCCACACCCCTATCATAAGGAAGTCTGGTGGAGTAAACGGAAGTAAGCCGAAAAGATTAAAAATACTTGTAGGGTCCGGCGCTGACAAATCTTGAATCCAACCAAAAAATGGAGCATGACGCATTTCAATTGTCACGAAGAGGACTTTGTATAAAGCAAAAAATACAGGAATTTGAACCAAGATTGGCAGACATCCAGAGGCTGGGTTAACTTTCTCTTTTTTGTAAAGAGCCATCATTTCTTGATTAAGCTTCATCTTATCTTCACTAAATCTCTCACGAAGCTTGGTCATTTGGGGGGTAAGCTTTTTCATTTTGCTCATTGAGGTATAGGATTTATTTGCCAATGGAAACAATAAAATTTTTATGCCGATGGTTAATAATATGATTGCTAAACCAAGATTCGATACACGTTCATTAATCCATAAAAGAGCGTAAAAGAGAGGCTTCGTCAAAAAATAAAACCATCCAAAGTCAATAGCCAAATCAAACCGATCCACTCCCAACTTTTCCTCGTAATCATCTAATAATAATACTTCCTTTGCTCCAGCAAAGAAATGACTCGTCTCTGAAACTGAGGAATTAGGCGTTAAGATTTTTTGGTCTCCAAGGTAGTCAACTTGGAATTTATCTTCAGAATTTTGTGTGTGATGTAAAAAACGACTTTGAACTGTTTTATGTTGGCTCGGAACAAGGGCAGTTAACCAGTATTTATCAGTAATCCCAATCCATCCACCTTTACTATTTTGCTTGATTTGTCCTTTTTCTTTAAGTTCATCATAATCGATCTCTGATAACTGACTTTGTGAGACTCCCAGAAGACCCTCATGAAGGATATAGAAACCTGTAGTTTCAGGCATGCCACCTCTAGAAATAAAACCAAAAGGGTTGAGGTTGACTTGCTTAGAGCCTTTATTTTTCACTGTTTGATCAATGGTAAACATGTAATTTGAATCAATGGAGAAAGTTCGAGTGAATGTTAGACCATCATTATTATTCCAACTTAATGTGATAGGCTTTTCAGGTGTGAGTGTTGAGTTATTAGCCTCCCATACAGTATTTTGATTTGGCATAATAGCACCTGCGGTGGCCACCCACCCAAACTCTGCATAATATGCATTTTTTCTGCCTTTTGGTGTTAGAAGGACTATTTCTGGGCTCTCTTTATCCAGTGTTTCTCGATAATCAACCATGGTCAGGTCATCAATTCTGCCACCCACTAGTGAAATCGACCCATGTAATCGGGGCGTATCTATTTTTACTCGCTTTGTTTGTGCCAAGACCTTATTACGTGAAATAGTTGTCTGGGCTAATGTTCCAGGAATCACAGGGATTTGAGCGTCTTTTGGTGCCGGGTATTTGATAGAATCAGAGCTTGGCGTTGGAATATTTTTTGGAGTTGTTATCTCGACTTGCTCGTCTTTGGTTGATTGAGGTTCTGGTTCTGCCGGCCTCATTGCATCAAAATAAAGCTGAGAGCCAAGCAAAATAGCAATTGACAAGACAATTGCTAAAATCATATTACGATTCTCAATCATTTTTTGTCGCAGTCTTTTCTAAGCTAATGTTTTGAAATTTCGGCTTGAGCACAGAAGGAAGTGGATCATAGCCATGTCCTCCCCATGGATGACATTTTAGTAAACGATTTAAAGACAATGATAGTCCTCTCCATAAACCTAGTGTAGTAAGTGCCTCAATTGCGTAACTCGAACATGTTGGATTATACCTGCAGCACGCTGGAATAAAAGGGGAAATTATAATTTGATATCCACGAATTAGGTGAATCAAAAGAAAAGAGACCAAGTAGACCAGTTTACCCATTATCAGTTTCTTTCTGATGTAAAAAAAAAACGTTATTTAATTTCTTCAAGGACCATTCTAAATCTCTTACGATATCCTTAAATGGAGCAAGTAATGCGTTGAAACGACCAATTATAACAACCTCCTTTATCAGTGGATATTTATGAAACGCAATTTGCGTTATAGTTGCTTTGAGTCGCCTTCGTATGCGGTTGCGTATTACTGCATTTCCCACGGTTTTAGTTACTGTAAATCCGATCCAAATTTTTTCATCTATATCGTTTTGATTGTTCTCAGGTATCATACCGGTCCCGGCCTGCACCACTATGCTAGGCGCCACCCACTTATATCCTTGTTTCGCTATTAACAAAAAACTTCGTCGCCTTTTTAACCTAAGAACCTGAGGGTTATTAGCGCCGACGGTTGATCTTGATGTATCCAAAATAGGTGCCGTGAACTAGCATCTATGTAGACAAGCGACTTCGACCTTTAGCGCGACGATTTTTTATTACCCGCTTGCCACCGACAGTGGCCATGCGGCTCCTAAATCCATGACGACGCTTCCGGACGAGTTTACTTGGTTGGTAGGTTCGTTTCACAGTTCACTCCCAAGAAAAAGTTGTCGGTTGTATAAGGTTTTGTAACCGAGAAGTCAACGATGACATTGTAAGTATCTAGAATAATTATTTTAATGCACTTAATAAGCCAGTTACCCATTAGTTATTTTATTACCCATTAGTTGTTTTATATGTAATTTTTTTTCTGACAATGTTGAAATCGTAAAATACAAATGCTGATTTTAGTGATATGAGTTTTAGAAAGTCAAAATTCTATTTGAGGTAAAAAAGTTGCTTAATTTTTTAAAAACTTTATTTTTTGAAATAAATAGAAAAAGAATAGCAGGCGCGCTTCTATTGTTAACGCTAATTAGTGGGTTAGGAGGCATATTTTTTGCAGATATAAACGTAGAATTGATTTTTGAAACTTTTAGAAAAAATTATGATTGGTTAATAAACAGTTATGAGAGACAACCATCAGTATTTATTGCTGCATATATAGCATTATATTTGTTAGTAGTAATATTGTGTTTGCCAGGCGCGGTTTTTATGACTTTATTCGGTGGGTGGTTTTTTGGTACATCACTGTCATTAATTTTAGTTACTTTTTCAGCTAGTTTGGGCGCCTTGATTGTTTTTTTATGGGTAAAATATGTTTGTCCGAAATATTTGTTGAATAAATTAAGCAATAACATTCATGACTTTCAGAAGGCTTTTAAAAAAAATGCCTTTTGGTATTTATTGTTTCTTCGAATTGTTCCCTTATTTCCATTCTGGGTAATTAATTTGATTCCAGCTTTATTGGGTGTCTCTGGGCGAACTTATTTTGTTGCTACTTTACTAGGTATAATCCCTGGCACTTTAGTCTACTGCAGTCTTGGAAGTAACCTTGCCCGAATTCAAGTTATCAATGGAGAGGTTGTTTTGGACAATTTGTTCAAATTTGAAATATTTATTCTTTTACTCTGCTTGGCATTTTTGATGCTTGTTCCGATTGTAATAAAAAAAATTAAAACCCAACACAGGACTTAGTTATTCATGTCAAAGCTGATCAGCACTGATATTTGTGTAATAGGAGGTGGCGTTGGCGGTGTCTTGATTGCCTCAGCAATATCCCAGATGGGAATTAAAACGATTGTTGTGGAGAGCCAAAATCTAGGAGGAGAAAGACTGAACGGGGGGAGCATAAAAACTTTTTCTCTCTTATCCATTGGGCGTTTGATTGAGCAAATCAGGAGCGCGCAATTATATGGCGTTAAGGCAATACCCAATGGTGTCGATTATGATAGAGTGTTAAATTATATAGAACGCACAATTAAAGAATTCGAACCAGACTATTCGCAAGAGCGATTGGAGGGACTTGGTGTAAACCTTATATTTGGTCAAGCAAAATTTCTCACAAAAAAAACACTGCAAGCTGCGGAAAATATAGTCACCGCGAAACGGTTTATAATAGCCACAGGGAGTTGTTTGAAAACGCCAAAAATAGATGGCCTTGATGAGGTTCCGTTCTACACTAATGAAACTATTTTAAAAAAGGGCGGAATACCAAAACATTTGATAATTCTTGGTTCTATGGGTGGAGGGCTTCAATTGGCGCAGGCATTCAGTTTGTTGGGGTCTAAAGTGACCATTATTGAAAAGGGCAGAGTTTTATCTAAAGAAGACCCAGAGTTGGTAAATTTTATTTATGAACGGTGTCTAAAATTAGGTATAAATATTTATCAAGATACAAATATAAAAAAAGTCAAAAACTTATCTAATAGAATTACTATTGCACTTACTAATAATAAGGAGGAGAAGAGTATTTCTGGTTCACATTTAGTATTATGTGGTGAACGGGTGCCGAATATAAAATATTTAAATTTAGCGGTTGCAGGTGTCGATTTTTCTAATGATAGAGTGAAAGTTGATAAACGATTAAGAACAACAAATAAAAATATTTTCGCTATTGGTGATGTTGTCGGCCATGGTTTTAGTGAGGGCCGTGTCGAGAACCATGCCGAGGTCATTATCAAAAATATATTATTTTTTATCCCTGCGACTATAGATGAAATGCATGGCCCAAGGTTAGTTTTAACGAGTCCAGAGCTTGCCCAAGTCGGTCTAACCGAGTCTCAAGCACGTGAGGTATATAAAAAAATTAGGGTAATGCGTTGGCCTTATTCTGAAAATTATAGGGCACAAATTGAAGCTAGTACTTCTGGGTTAATAAAAGTAATAGCTTTGGAAAACGGCAAAATTTTGGGTGCAGGGTTAGTAGGAGATTCGGCGGGTGATTTGATTCATATTTGGACTTTAGCAATAGAGTCACAATTGAAATTAAGTTTAATTTCTAAAATGAAATTTCCTTTTATGACTTTGGGCGGAATTTCTAGACAAGTAGCAAAAAGCTTTTTTATATCAAATATATTTAATAAAAAGAATCGTCTAATTGCAAATATACTAAAGAACTTTCGTTAAATCGATTTTTAAATATATTGTTTAATTTTTGAGAGCTACACCCTCTCGTCTTTTGTCTGCCCCTCCTTTTAGCTCTTGATTGTCTATATATATACCATAAAGGCCGCTTGTATGATTGCTTATGATTACTCTATGCCCCATTAACTCAAGCGCAGTTTTGTGGTCCTCGAGCACGGTCCCTTTTTCTAGCTCTATTGGGCCATTACGGCAGATGAAATTTGGCAAATTTATTGCGTCATCTAAACTGAACCCCCAGTCTAAAACGCCGATGATAGTTTTGACCACGTATCCTATGATTTTTGATCCGCCAGGTGATCCGATAGCCATTATGAGCTTTCCGGAACCATCAAAAACTAGTGTGGGGGACATCGAACTTCGGGGTCGTTTTTTGGGTCCTGCACTATTTGCAACAGGTGCTCCATTCTTAGTTGGTTGAAATGAAAAATCGGTCAATTGGTTATTAAGTAAGAACCCTCCCACCATAATTCGAGATCCAAACGCGTTTTCAATGCTTGACGTCATAGATACACTGTTCCCATCTTTATCAACAATACTCATATGTGTTGTAGAGAGACCTTTTGAACTATCATCAGTTGCATAATTTTTGCTCAAGACGGGCCCCGGCATGCCTGGTTGTTTTTTACCACCAGCTTTAAAGATTGGTATTTTTTCAGCACGGCTTTTAAGATAGCTAGGGTCAATCATGCCACCTGTGGGAACTGGAATACTATCTGGATCGGCAATATAAGTGTTCCGGTCAGCAAATGCTAATGCACTTGCTTCAGAAATAAGATGTATAGCTCTAACGCCCATTGGTGTCATGTTTGAAAGATTAAACCTTTGCAATAAACCAAGTATCTGAAGGGTAGTTACTCCGCCAGAAGATGGAGGCGCCATTCCGCACACAAGCCATTTTCGATAGGGAGCGCAAATAGGAGAACGCTCCTTAGCTTGATAAGATGCCAATTCAGAAAGCCCAATCTTTTTTGGGTTTTTCCATGCGTCATTAACCGCAGCTATTATTGATGAAGAAAGGGTATCTTTATACAAAAAATTTGACCCTTTTTTTGAAATATTATGAAAAGTTTCTGCTAACTCAGGGTTTTTCAATATTTCACCTTCAGCTTTAGGTTTTCCGTCGGTATGGTAAAAGTATTTCCTTGTTGTTGGTGACTCCCTTAAAAATTTGTCTTTGGATATTAATTTGCTAAGCCGAGAAGAAATTGGAAAACCTTGTTTTGAAAGTTTTATAGCCGGCTTAAATAAATCACTCCAGGGTAATTTTCCATGTTTAAGGTGAACTTTTTCAAGCATTCTTAGTAAACCAGGGATACCGACACCTAAACCACCAATAGCAGCGCTATAGAATGGCATTGGTCTCCCATTTTCACTGAGGAAAATTTCTGGACTTGTTGAAAGTGGGGCTGTCTCGCGACCATCAAATGACTCAATAGACCCTGAATTAGAATCATAGTACATTAAGAAGCCACCTCCGCCAATACCGGACGATTGAGGTTCGACCAAGTTTAGTGTCATTTGAGTTGCGATTGCAGCGTCTATCGAACTACCACCTGCTCTCAAGATCTCATGGCCTACGTTTGCAGCAATTGGATTTGCCGCTGATATCATGAAGGTATATTTTTCATTGGTGGGAGCCGTTGACACAGTCGGTATATTCTTTGATGTGGGTTTTGATGATTGGCAACCAACCAAAGTTCCAAGCCCTATTAAGGCGGCGGTAAAATAGCAGCGTTTAAAAAGCTTTTTTGTATAACGTAACACTTTAGGACACATTCTCTCATATTTTTCATGCACAAATCTCAGCACCCTAAGATTCGAATAAAACTTGATTGAGTATTTTGTTTTTCTCACTTTTCTGCCTTCAGCTTGCTGCTTTGTATTATCATTATTACCTCCAGATGAGCCATTATTGAGAATCTAACCATTCTTGATATTCTAATCTAGTTTTTTCGTTTGGCGGATAAGTTCCTATTACCGCCGCCCCATTTTTAACGCGTGTTTTAGCAAACCTCTCGAAACGCTCTTGCTCGAACCCATCTATAGCAATTTGCTGTGCCATTGTTGCAGGAACTACCACAACGCCATCACTGTCACCTACGATAATATCATCAGGCATTACAGCAACATCACCGCACCCGATTGGGCACTGGTATCCCCCGCTAGCATGGCCACTTACACTGGCACGTGCGGCTGCACCAGCGGCATAAATCGGAAATCCAGAATTTAAGCAATCATCGAGGTCTCTAATCGCTCCATCTGTAACTAATCCAGCTACCCCCTTTATCTTTAGGCGCTCAATTAATATGTCACCTAAAACAGCTATATTGGAGTTGCGTCGACCATCAATAACAAGTACGGAGTCTTTCGGTATTTCTTCAATTGCTAATCTGGGAGCATAATCTTCATTGTTTAAATTTTCCAATGAAGACAGATCCTCTCGCGCAGGTATGTATCTCAATGTAAATGCATGTCCTGCAATCTTCTTTGTTGGGCTATTTAGGGGTATTACACCATTCATTGCAGACTGTCGAATTCCTCGCTTTAGAAGCTGCATAGTTATTGTTGCGACACTTAATTTTTTTAAACTTTTTAGAACATCATTCATAATTTGGACCAACCTCATCTAAACGAGCAACAATGCCTTGAAGCTTCAAATTCGGAGAAGGATATCGCTTAATCACAAGTGGATCATGTCCGGGTATTATGTGGTCAGGGCTCGTTGCTAAATTTTTCAATATTTTAAATCCATCTAACATTTCGTCTTCTCGAAAGATTATCGGATATGGGTTTACTCGTTCTAAATTTGCATAAAGGTGACTTGCATCTGACGCTAAAACAACCCAGCCACGTTTAGTCATTACGCGAACGCACTGCAGGCCAGCAGTGTGCCCCCCAATTAAATGAACCTCGAGTCCATTTTCAATTGCGCATGAACCATTATAAAAAACTACACGATCATCAAATACTTGTCTTACCATTCCACAAATATGTTCGACATCCATAGGCCTCCTGAAAGGAGTGTGGAGCATATTTGGCCCAGTGGCAAATGCCATTTCTCTCTCTTGAATATGAAAAGTCGCCTGTGGGAACAAATCATAATTCCCGACATGGTCATAATGCAGGTGCGTGATAATGATGTTTTCAATCTGCGTTGCTTTTACATTCATTAAAGCCAATGCTTGGGTTGGACATCTGATAATTTTTCGTCCTCGTTTTTTACCAGTTTTAATATTAAATCCTGTATCTACAAGAAATTTTTGATTTTTCGAACATATCAACCAGACAAAGTAGTCAATTGGCATGTGTCCTGCGTGGATGTCTGGCGGGTCCATAAAATTTAGAGATGCGTCTCGTTCGTGATGAGCATATTTAATAGCATAAACTTCGTAAAAATTAGTTTTTGACATCTATTAATCCGATATAATTACATATGACTTGTTAATTTACACTCGTTTAAGATAGAAATTATAAGAAACAAAGTGGAAAAAGAAAACTTTTGTTAGTGGTGTCGAATTTTATCATTCGTATTTTAACATTTTTTTTAAGACACATATTTTATTTCATCATGGCTGATGCGGTGCGGTGTTTCTATAATCATCAATTGTATCAACATCTATCAATTTTTCTAAATACAAGATACTAGCTTTTTTTGGTAAGTGAGCGAGAGTATCACTTAATGCTTGTGTTGAAGACCAACGCACCTTTTTAAAAATTTGCGTATTTTTAGGTCTTCTTTTAAGGCCGGCTAACCAAAAGCCACCGTCGAAAGACGGTCCAAAAACAGCATCATAGTAGCCGAGAACGGAAAAAGCTTTTTCAATATGAGATAGTTCTATTTTTGGAATATCCGTTCCTACAATCACAACTGGACCGGGTGGCATTATCTCCATGGCATTTTGCATTCGTTCCCCGAGGTTCCCTAAACCCTGTGGAATGAGGTTATTATTGTTTTGCCACATTTTTTTTGGAGAAATATATTTGTCTGGTGTTATGGCGATCACTGTTTCCCATTTTTTACTCTTTAAGCGAAAAATTGTATTCTTTAATGTTTTTTTATAGAACTGGCACGCGGAAAATTGTCCTATTTCCTTGCCAAGGCGGGTTTTTACCTGACCAATAATAGGAGCTTTTGCCATAATTATTAAATGTTTTTTAAGAGCCAATATTTTCGCCATTATAAAGTTTAACAAGGTAGGATTCTGATGCGCCAAAAAAATATAGGAGACGGCAAGTAAAATTCTTAAGTGACCTATAGAGGTAGCCATCTCGTTTATAACGTGATGCAGAGGTTTTAGCGACTACAGGTAATTGTTTTAATCGGCTAGATTTAATTTTGCGCAAAATCTCAATATCTTCCATTATTGGAATTCTTGGGTATCCCCCAATAATGTTGTAAAAATCTCTGTTAATTAATAGTCCTTGATCACCGTAGGGGGTGCCTAAGAAAGTTGATCGCCATAAAACTACTTTTTCCAAAATTCTTGCCTTATTTGAGTTATCATCAAGTCCAAAAATAAAGTGGCCGGCATTGAATCTGTTTGATGGGTTTTTGATAAAACGTTTAACTACTGTAATCCATCCTAACCCCAGGAGCGTGTCGGCATGCAAAATTAATAACCAAGAACCTGATGATGAGTTTATTCCAGAAGATATCTGGGTGCCACGGCCTCTTTCAGATTTAATTAGTGTTGCTCCATATGAGAGAGCCACTTCCATCGACGAATCCGTTGATCCGCCATCTGCAACAATTAACTCAATGTCAAAATTTTTAGCCGCTGAGGTGATTTGTGCAAGGGCTTTTGATAGATTTTCAGCATCATTTAACGTTGGAATAATAATACTTAACATAATTAAATTAATGACTTTATGTGTCCTTTTCGTCTGTTTCATGAATATAGTATAGAATAGGTTTTGTGTAAAATTTCATGCTTTTGATACTATTAGATTTTGTGGAAATGGCATTATTTCAGAAATGTAAACTTTTTAGAAATGGGGTTGATATAAAAATGCCTGATTTTAGTTTAGAAGCGAGAGCTAGGTCGAACGGTTTCAATGCAATTTGTGGTGTTGATGAGGTCGGCAGAGGGTCTTGGGCCGGGCCAGTAGTTTCAGCAGCCGTAATTGTTGATGAGGCCCGCTTGCCGATTGCTTTAATCAACAAAATTGATGACTCTAAAAAACTTAGAAAAGCAGTTCGAAACGAAATATATTTTGCTATTAAACCATTCATTAATTGGCAAATAGGAATTGTAAGTGCGCAAGAAATAGATGAGACAAACATTTCAGCTGCAACTATGTTATCCATGAAAAAGGCTGTTTTAGGGCTTACTGAAAATACAGATTTTGTTTTAATAGATGGAGTTTCAAAACCAGAATTTAGTGCACTGAAGTCAGAATCCGTTATAAAAGGGGATACTAAAAGTATTAGTATTGCAGTCGCTTCAATTATTGCAAAAGTCTCAAGAGATAGAATGATGAGTGACATGTCTGAACAGTTTCCAGGTTATGGGTGGTGTCGAAATGCAGGTTATGGAACAAAAGAGCATTTATCGAGTTTAAAAGTGCTGGGTTTGACTCCCGAACACAGAAAGTCTTTTGCCCCGATGCGCAATATGTAGAGCAATACTAGTGAATAAATTCTATATATTGCGCTCCGATTGTTTCTAACCTATTGATTCTAAATAATTCTTGACGCGCAGGCTCAGCTTCATCATCTTTGGAATTATGAGTTTCAAAATGATTGATAAGAAAAAAAGAGAAAACGGCTCTGATTCGAATGAGCCATTAAGATTCCGTAATAAAATCATTTCGGGTGATTGTATTGAGGTTCTTCAGACGCTTCCATCAGATTCTGTCGACATGGTTTTTGCAGACCCACCTTATAATTTACAGTTAAATGGGGGTCTTCTGCGTCCAAATAACTCAGAAGTAAAAGGAGTGGATGACGCATGGGACCGATTTAAAGACTTCGAAGATTATGATAAATTTACGTTTGAATGGCTTAGTGCAGTTAAGCGTGTTCTTAAGCCTGATGGCACAATATGGGTAATAGGAAGTTACCACAATATATTCAGGGTTGGAAGAGTCTTACAAGACCTTGGGTATTGGATCCTAAATGATGTAATTTGGAGAAAATCGAATCCAATGCCAAATTTCAGAGGTCGGCGCTTTACCAATGCGCATGAGACAATTCTATGGGCTTCGCGAGAAAAGAATTCAAAGTATACTTTTAATTACGATTCAATGAAAGCATTGAATGATGACATACAAATGCGATCAGATTGGTTTTTTCCTATTTGCTCGGGGACAGAGAGATTGAAAAGTAACGGGGAAAAGGCTCATCCAACGCAAAAACCAGAAGCTCTTTTGCACAGGGTTTTAATTGCTTCCACTAAGCCAGAAGATCTGGTTCTAGATCCATTTTTTGGCACTGGAACAACTGGAGCAGTAGCAAAGAAGCTAGGCAGGGCTTTTATTGGGGTGGAGCAAGACAGCAGTTATATAGAGTTGGCAAGAGATAGGTTGATGAAAGTTAAAAAAATCGCAGATGATGAATTCTTGAATAGCCCAACTAAGCGTGAATTACCAAGAGTACCATTTGGGTGGTTGTTGGAGCGAGGTATACTTGAGCCCGGACAAATCCTAACAGATATGCAACGTCGACACTTAGCAAAAGTGCGTGCTGACGGCACGCTTATAAGTTCAGATTTTAAGGGCTCGATACACCAGGTTGGTGCTAAAGTTCAAAAAGCACCGACATGCAATGGTTGGCAATTTTGGTGTATTGAAGAGGAGGGCAAGTTAATTCCAATAGATACGTTTCGGCAACGATTACGTGCAAGTCTTCATTGATGAAAATGAGAATCTCTAAATTCAAGTTTCCTGGGGAGGAAACTAAACGTTGAGGAAGGGGTAATACTTCTTCCTCAACTTACACCTTAGGTTATATAAATATGATATACGTGAGAGTTTTTTAAAATTTTTTCTCTTTTAAAAATTATTAATTTACTTTGTAATTGGTCATGATCTTTTTAACGTGTCGGCTCAGGCGGTGTGCATGAATAGTCATAAAACCCACGGTTGGTTTTTTTCCCTAACCATCCCGCCTCGACGTATTTAACGAGAAGTGGGCACGGGCGATATTTGGTATCTGCCAATCCCTCATGAAGTACATGCATTACTGATAAGCATGTGTCTAATCCTATGAAATCAGCCAATTCTAAAGGACCCATTGGATGGTGTGTCCCTAATTTCATGGCGGTATCAATAGCCTTTACGGACCCTACGCCTTCGTAAAGTGTATAAATCGCTTCATTGATCATCGGTAAAAGAATTCGGTTCACTATAAACGCAGGAAAATCTTCTGCACTCACAGGTTGTTTCCCTAACTTTTCTGCTAAAGTGCGAATCGTAGCATAAGTTTCTTCATCAGTTGCGATTCCTCTTATTATTTCAACCAATTCCATCCGAGGAACAGGATTCATGAAATGCATACCCACAAACTTTTCCGGACGATCTGAACGTGCCCCAAGTCGCGTAATAGAAATTGACGATGTATTTGATGCAATAAGTGTATCTTCTCTAATTACAGAACATAAGCGATTAATAATATCAACTTTAACATCCTCTCTTTCAGTGGCAGCCTCAATTACCAATTCACAATCGGAAAAGTTAGAGTAGTTTTCGCTAAATGATATTCTAGATAATATTGCTTTCTTTGTGTTATTATCCATTTGACCACGCTGAACTGCTCGATCTAGGCTTTGATTAATCTTCTCTTTGCTACTTGAGAGTGTTGCACTATTGCTATCGAGTAAGTGCACAGAAAACCTCGCCTTTGCACAAATATGGGCTATACCGTTCCCCATCTGGCCAGCACCAATTATTCCAATTTTTTTTATACTAAATGTCATCAAATTTTCCGGTTATCAATCATATCTTTCATGAATCAATTATCCAATGCTTTTGATATTGCAGGAAGTGACTCAAATAGATCCGCTACAAGACCATAATCAGCAACCTGAAAAATTGGCGCCTCTTGGTCCTTGTTGATGGCTACTATGATTTTTGAGTCTTTCATTCCAGCAAGGTGTTGAATTGCACCAGAAATACCCACCGCTATATAAAGGTCTGGAGCTACTACTTTTCCTGTTTGGCCGACTTGATAATCATTTGAGACAAACCCAGCGTCTACAGCGGCCCTGCTGGCCCCAACTGCTGCTCCTAGTTTATCTGCGACTTCTTCTATTAAAACAAAATTTTCACCAGATTGCATTCCACGACCTCCTGAAATTACTATTTTCGCACTTGTGAGCTCCGGTCTCTCGGAAACAGTTAATTCGGATTTAAGAAAGGATGATAAATTCGGGCTATTACAGTAATCGATTTTTTCAAGTCTCGCTGTCGTCTCAGTGGCTTCTGAAGCTTCAAAACATGTAGCCCGCACAGTAATAACTTTGATTTTATCTAATGAACGAACTGTAGCGAGCGCATTGCCAGCATAGATCGGGCGTACAAATGTATTAGAATCCTTTATTTCTATCACTTCAGAAATTTGAGATGTGTCAAGAAGAGCAGCAACACGAGGTAAAATATTTTTGCCACTGGCTGTTGCGGGGGCCAATATATGCGAGTAGTCGTTTGCGATTTCTAAAATTAAAGGGGCAACATTTTCCGCCAAACTATTTTGAAAGAGCTTGTTATTAGCCTCCAACACTATTTCCACGCCTTTTATTTGACGGGCTGCGGTAACTACGTTGGTGCACTCATATCCTGCAATAAGGACGCTCACTTTACCTAGCATTTTAGCCGCAGTGATTGTGTTAAGAGTTGTCGGTTTAAGTTCAGAGTTGTCGTGCTCAGCTAAAACAAGTATTTTTGTATCCATTATATAACCTTTGCTTCAGATCTAAGTTTGTCAATCAGCTCTGAAACATCGTTTACTATTGTTCCTGCAGAGCGAGACGCGGGCGAGCACACCTCTATTAACTCAAGATGTTTCTTAGTGTCTACACCTAATTCTTCTGGTGAAGTAACATCTATCGTTTTTTTCTTCGCTTTCATTATGTTTGGAAGTGAGGCGTATCGCGGTTCATTTAACCTTAAATCGGTCGTAATGATCGAGGGTAATTTGAGAGCTAATGTTTCTAATCCACCGTCTATCTCTCGGGTCACATTCACGGTATCTCCAGCAAACTCAATTTTGGACGCAAAAGTGCCTTGCGACCAACCTAAAAGAGCGGATAACATTTGACCAGTTTGGCTCGAGTCATCGTCGATTGCTTGTTTTCCAAGAATAACAATACTAGGATTTTCTGTTTTTATAATTTCTCGTAAACATTTTGCTATAATAAGGGGTTCTATGTCACGCTCTGATTTTATTAGAATACCTCGGTCTGCACCCATTGCCAAGGCTGTTCGGATAGTCTCTTGGGATTCCTGTGGGCCTATAGAGACTGCTATGAGCTCACTAGCTACTCCACTTTCCTTAATACGAACGGCTTCCTCGACAGCAATTTCATCAAAAGGATTCATAGACATTTTTACGTTTTCAGTTTCAACATTAGATTGATCAGCTTTGACTCTAATTTTAACGTTGTAATCAATTACTCGTTTAACAGCGACAAGTATTTTCATTAAACAATTATCCATTCAATATTTTGTGTTATCTTTCCGTGCTTTTTATAAGCTAGTGAAAATTTGTCATAGATTATGATGGTAACATCGTGTGGTCAAGCTAGTGTTTTACAAGCAGTTTTCAGATTTCTAATACCAATTGGCTATATTGCTGAGAGGCCTGACTCATTCAGCGGTTTTTGCCCGGCACCCATAATATATCTAATGAGCCATTTCCATTTATATGCCGAGCTAATTGAAACAAATGATCAGAAAGCCGATTAATGTATTTCAAAGCTTCGCGATTAATAGTCTCATTCAAACTTAATTCCATTATCAATCTCTCAGCTCTGCGAACTACAGTCCGTGCCAGGTGAAGATGCGCACCAGCTTGAGTGCCACCGGGTAGAATAAATGAACCAAGTTTTTCTAAGTCTTCATTCATATTATCGATCTCATTTTCTAACCTAACTACTTGACTGCGTTTTATGCGTAATTGACCATTGATGCGCTCTTTCTTTTCGGGAGTGCACAGATCTGCTCCAAGATCAAACAAATCATTTTGTATTCTTCCAAGCATCTCATCAGGAATGCCTTTTGTGTAAAGGCGAGCTATTCCAATAATGCTGTTTGCTTCATCGACAGTTCCAAATGCTGCCACTCTGTTTTCATTCTTTTTTACTCTAGAACCATCGCCAAGAGAAGTTTCGCCTTTGTCGCCACCGCGTGTATATATTTTTGTAAGAAGTACCATAATGATAACCTAATTCCATAATTTTTAGTTAGCGTTATTGTTACATATAAGTGGCTATTCCTTGTGTCTCAAATAAATTTGTTGTTTATTATTTCTGGTGTTTTCCTAAATTTTTTAGTGTTGCAAATATGCAACTATTTTGTTCTTAGTGATTAAGGGAGAATACTTTGACTTGACTTTTTGTTGGATCCGAGTGTTCTGGCGGACAAGATAGATAGTTTGAGTAAGAAACTCTTTTTAATAAGTTATAAGTGGTTATGATATTTTGAATTTGAAATATCGTAATTGGTTAAATAATCGAGAAGGAAAATACCTATGCCCAGTGGATCAGTTAAATGGTTCAACCCTACCAAAGGCTACGGCTTTATTGAGCCTAGTGAAGGTGGTAGTGATGCTTTTGTTCACATTTCTGCCGTCGAACGTGCGGGAATGAATACATTACGTGAAGGTCAGAAAGTTGAGTATGAACTTGTTACTGGCCAAAACGGAAAAACCTCTGCAGAGAATTTAGTTGCATTAGACTAAACTCTAACTGTGAGAAATTGTTGAAATTCTTGAATGATAAAAGTCGATAATTTCTTAGTTATTACTGAGGCGGTTTTGCTATAGCAATTACTCTTACATAATTGTATTTATGTTTGATTTACGTGCTGGTGTTTTGTGGCTTTTGCGAATTATCGACTCGCTTTGAGCCCTCAGAAACACGTGGCTAGCTTTTAGTTTGCTTTTTTGTTTAAGGAGCGGTTGATTGCACTTATGATTGCTTTTAGCGATGCTTTTGTTATGTTTTTGTCTGTTCCAACTCCAAACGTTGCTGACCGACCATTAAGCTCCAGCTCAATGAATGCAATTGCTTGTGTATCAGAGCCTTGTCCAATCGAATGTTCATGATAACCAGCAAGATTTATTTTATAACCGGAATGCTTAGTTAGACTATCTATGAATGAGTCTATTGGTCCGGTACCTCGACCATTAATGCTAATTTTTTTACCGCTCTCCATGATTGTGGCGGACATATTCCTAATTTCACTGGCGTGTGGGTCTGGAACTGTTGTATAATCAACAAACTCATAGATGCGTTTTTCTTGATTTAAATATGTCGACTCAAACAATCGGAAAACGTCGTCAGAGTTCACTTCTGTT
>MDTB01228856.1_pt1 | contig 16547 bp, 16 predicted proteins | sample 811161 | NCBI WGS metagenome assembly MDTB01 (sample SAMN05326650, study PRJNA326480) | marine metagenome | isolation source: seawater | place: Mediterranean Sea | collected 2009 | reverse complement strand
TTTAAAAGATTTGTGGCCATCACACGGAGAAATTGAAAGTATTATGAATAAAGTTTTAAAGAAAAAAATTTTTATTAAAAAGTATTCAAGTATTTTTGAAGGAGATAAAAATTGGAAAAAAATTAATATTTCAAAATCAGATACTTTTAAATGGTCAATGTCATCGACTTATATAAAAAAACCTCCTTTTATAGTTCAAGATAAGAAAAAGAAGGAAATTGTAAATGAAGCAAGACCTTTATTAATTTTAGGTGATTCTGTTACAACCGATCATATTTCTCCAGCAGGTGTGATAAAGAAAAACGGTGCAAGTGGAAGATATTTATCTGAAAGACAAGTTTCTGAATTAGATTTTAACTCGTATGGTGCAAGAAGAGGAAATCATGAAGTAATGGTTAGAGGTACTTTTTCAAATATTAGAATAAAAAATAAGATAGTTAATAAAGAAGGAGGATATTCTCGCCATTTTCCGAGTAAAGATGAGGGTGAAATTTTTGACATTGCAAAAAAATATGAAAGTGAATCTATACCAATGATTGTAATAGCAGGGAAGGAATATGGAACTGGTTCATCGAGAGATTGGGCAGCAAAAGGAACAAAGTTATTGGGAGTAAAGGTTGTATTGGCTGAAAGTTTTGAGAGAATACATAGATCTAATCTTGTAGGAATGGGTGTTTTACCATTACAAATTATTGGAGCAAGATTAGAAAGTCTAAACCTTGATGGTTCTGAGACCTTTAGTATTGGAGATATAAAACAATTTGAAATGAAACCTAAAGCTAGTAGCCATGTTTTAATAAAATATCTAAGTGGCGATCAAAAATCAATTAAAGTTTGTTCAAGAATTGATACATTAAAAGAAATTGAATACTTTAAAAAGGATGGTATTTTGCCTTTCGTGATGGAAAAAATTAGAAGTGTAAATTAAAAATAAATTCTTTATATTATAATAGTTTCATTTGTTGAAATCTTAAATTGCATAAATATATAAAACATTGAACTTTTTTAGACAAATTGTTATGTATATGTTGTTTTTTTATATTTAATTATATGACCTATATTGTAAAAGATTCCTGTGTAAAATGTAAATACATGGACTGTGTTGAAGTTTGTCCTGTGGACTGTTTTTATGAAGGAGAAAATTTCTTGGTTATTCATCCCGATGAATGCATCGATTGCGGAGTTTGTGAACCAGAATGTCCTGCTGAGGCAATAAGTGATGATAATTGTGAAGATGCTCAAAAGTGGATCGATATAAACAGAGAATATTCAGAAAAATGGCCAAATATTACAAAGGCTGGTGAACCACCGGCTGACAGTGATGATTGGAAAGATATAAAAAATAAATTCGAAAAACACTTTAGTCCAAACCCTGGAAAGGGCGATTAACTCATTTACAGTTCTGCTAAACTAATACAAAAGATTAACTAATGGAGAAAAATTTGAAAAAAAATAGTGATGATTTAAACCTTGAGGTTGGGGATTTAGTTGTTTATCCAACATATGGTGTAGGTGAAATTGAAGAGTTTGACACACATAATATCGATGGAAATGACCACAACTTTGTACTTATAAATTTTAAACAAGATAAAATGAAATTAAGAATTCCAATGGATAAAACTGCTGATTCTGGATTGCGTAAACTCAGTAATAAAAAAAGATTATCAAAAGCTCTGGAGGTTCTGGGAAAAATACCTAATTTAAAAAAAGATATGTGGATAAAAAGAGCCAAAGAATATGAAAAAAATATTAATAGTGGCGATCCTGTTCTCATAGCTGAAGTAGTTAGAGATCTTCATAAGAAAGATGATTTATTAGAACAACAATCATATTCAGAAAGACAAATCTATTTAACAGCTTTGAATAGGCTAAGCAATGAGTATGCTGCTGTTGAAAGTATAGATAAGAAATCATCAAAGAAGAAAATTGAAGAACTTTTGAACGCTTAAATTGATTCGTTTACAATTACTTTAACTTTATCACCAGCTTCAAGTTTTTTTGATTTTAAATCATTAATGATAGTAAATAACTCTTTAGAAAATTTGTCGGTTATATTTCTTTTTTTATAGAAACTTTCGATGCTTTCTTCTTGGTCTATAGTGAAAATCCTAATTTTACTTGTTTTATAATTTGAAATTTCATTATCTTTAAGCAATCTAAAACTATTAACGAGTTCAAAAAATTTTTTTTCAACTTTTGAAAATTCTTTTTTTTCTGTAGTCAAAATAAATCGATATATAGTTTTTCTATTTTTTATAGCAAAAAGTCTAAATCTTTTTTTCTTTTTAACTATTACAGTTGTAATTGCTTCTAATTTATTAATATTAAATTCTTTATAATCTATAAAATTCTTGTTTCGAGTCCATTTTTTTAAGTAATTTAATAGACTTTTTGAATCTTGATAATTATCAATATCAAATACGATCTTTTCATTACTATTAATGTAAGTTCCAACTAAATGAGTCGGAAAGTTTTTGAACCTAAAGTTTTCAGAAAAATCAAATTTGATTTTCAAACCAGTGTGTATAAATTTATTAGAGAGTAATATTCCTTCTTTTTCAGGTGGACCAAAATCAATCCCATCAATTTTTCTCAAAAAAACCTGTTTTCCAATTATTGGATTAGTTGGAGTATTATTTTTTGATGCAATTTTAACCTCATTAACTCTTTTTTTTGATAATGGATGTGTTGACATTAAATCTGATTCTGTACTTCTTTTTACATTACCTGATTTTCTATTTTCAAAATTAGAGTATTCTTCCATGATTCTCAAAAAATTCGCCATTTCTGTAGTTTTAAACCCTGCTCTTTTCATATATCTTATTGCTAATTTATCAGCCTGATATTCTTGTTCTCTTGAATAAGAAAGAAGATAAAGACCTGCAGACTGGTTTATTAAATTTTCAATGAGGATGTTATTTCCTAAGTTTCCTAAAATATTAGCTAAAATACCGGTACCAATGGTCTTGGTATATCTTTTTGCTGTATGTCTGGCAGTAACATGACCAATTTCATGGGATATAACTCCTGCTAGTTGAGCTTCATTTTGGCAAATTGCAAGTAGTCCTCTTGTTAAATATATATATCCACCTGGTAAAGCAAAAGCATTTACTAATTCTGTATCTAATATTGTAAATGTAAATTTTAAATTGGGGAGTTCAGAAGTGCTCACTAAAAAGTTTCCAAGAGATGAAACATAGTTTTGAATTTTTTTATTATTGTAGATCCCTCCAAATTGATTGATAATTTTTTTATTTTCTTGTCTACCAATTTCTAATTCTTCACTTTCAGAAATAAGAGAAAAGTCATTTTCTCCAGTGGCAGGGGTGATTTGACAGCTAGTAAGAGAAAAAAAAATTATTAGAATAATTGTTAAATGATATGTAATATATTTTATATTCAATTTTAATTAGTTAAAATGTTTAGTTACTATAAAGTTATATTTATACGAAGAAATTTTAAAATGAATTTTTTTTTTATAATTCTTATAACTTTATTAATGAATTTTAAACCTCTTAAAGCTGATAATAATTATTCAAGATTTTCTGTTGGAATGGGAATTTATAATTTTATGAAAAATGGTGAGGCTATTTGTAGAAGTGGAACATGTGATAATTCTAGTGGTGACTTAAATGCAAGTAGTAAAATTGAAACATTTAAATCTACTTCTTTCGGCTATAATATTGAATATTTTACTGAAAGAAATATTTTTAAGTATATTAAACCTTTTTTTGGATTTTTGGGAACCTCTCAAAATGCTTATTATGGATACTTTGGTCTTAGCGGAGATCTTTTTTTTGGAGATTGTAAATGTCTTGTTGTAACTCCTAGTCTTGCAACAGGTTGGTATATTGATGGTGATGAAATTAAACTAGGAAATCATGTTCAATTTAGAAGTGGAGGAGATATAATGTATAGATTTAGAAATAACGTCAGAGTTGGTCTAGGAGCTTATCATATTTCAAATGCCGGTTTAGGTGATAGCAATCCTGGATCAGAACAACTTATATTTAAGTATCAAATACCATTTAATTAAGGTAATTTATTTCTATGAAATTATTCTTTTTATTTTTAATTCTAGTTCAATTAAGTTTTAGTACATTAAGTGCAAAGGATAATAAACCTAGGTTATCTGTTGGAGCTGGTCTTTTCAATTTTATGAAAGATGGAACATCTCCTCATAATGATGAGTCTGGGGTTATGAATCTTGAGCTTTATAGTGGCAAAAAAATATTTAAATATATAAAGCCTTTTGCTGGATTTTTAGGAACAAATGAAGGTACATACTATGGCTATGGAGGTTTTGGATTTGATATGTATTATACTAAAAGAAAAAATTGGATTCTTACTCCAAATGTTGCATGTGGTTTTTATAAAGATGGAAGAGAAATTAAAGCAGGAAATCCAATGGAGTTTTATATAGGTGTTGATCTATTTTATAGATTTAAGAATAATGTAAGAATTGGAGGCGGTATTTTCCATATTTCTAATGCAGACAGTGGCTATAGAAACCCAGGATCAGAAACACTGATTCTTAAATATCAAATACCTTTAAATTAGGGTGATTTATTTAATGTGATCTCATAGTTAAATTGGATATAACAATTCCCTCCTAAGGATTAATTTCTGGTTCAAATCCAGATGAGATCACCAAATTATTTAAGAATAAAAATATATGAAAAATTTCTTTGATTCACAACTAATAGAACATATTGAAGTTGCAAAAAAAACTAAGGATGATGTTTATAAGACTTTTAAAAAAGTTGTTAATATCTGTGTAAATGCAATTAAAAATAACAGAAAAATTTTATTTTTTGGTAACGGTGGAAGTGCAGCCGATGCACAACATCTCGCAACTGAATTGACAGTCAGGTATTCAAAGAATAGATCAGCTATTTCAGCAATTGCTCTAACTACTGATTCTTCAGCAATTACTGCAATTGGTAATGATTTTGGATTTAAATATTTATTTGCAAGACAAATAGAAGCATTGGGGAATTCAGGGGATGTTGCGATTGGTATTAGCACTTCAGGAAAAAGTGAAAATATAATTTTAGGCTTGCGAGAAGCAAAAAATAGAAAGCTTAATACAATAGCTTTTACTGGTAAATTTACCAACAAACTCAAAGCTTGCTCTGATGAAATAATTTCAATTCCTGCAAAAAATACTGCTAGAATTCAAGAAATGCATATTACAATTGGGCAAATGTTGTGTAATGCAATAGAGACAGAGCTTAAGATATCAAGTTTTGTGGAGATTGAGAAATTCAAATAAAGAGACTCTCCACAATAATAATAATATCTATCTTAATTATAGGTTGTAGTTCAGAAAAAGATTATTTCCCATTATTTGAGGGAAAAGTAATGAAATACCATTTAGAATTTTCTGACAAAGGGAATAAAACTTCTTTTTCAAAACAGACTTATACGGTTTTAGATAAGAAAAATAACACATATTCAGTATTAGGTAATAGTGGTCAATTTATTAAGTATAGTAAAAATTCTGATGGTATTAAAAGAGAGAAAATAGATTACATAAAAAGCGAGTATATTTTAAATAATGATGGCAAAATAAAGAAATATAAAAATTTTGATTTGCCCAAAGATAAGATTGACAGAGAAGAGAATCACTATGTAATAAAATTTCCTATAAAAATAGGTACAAGTTGGGTAGTTAATGATTTAACAAGATTAAAAATGATAATAGGCTATGACAAAGTTTTTGAAACTTGGATACCCTTTGAATTAACAAATAAAATTGATGCAGTTGGAGAAAATGTAAGAATAAAAAATAAAATTTTTAAGAACTGCATAAAAGTTGTTGGTAAAGGAGTTACAAGCTATAATGTTGGTCCTCCATTAGGAAACATTAATATTGAAGTAATAAATACTGATTGGTTTGCTCCTGGAGTTGGCCTTGTGAAGACAATTAGATCTGAAACATCTGATTCTGAAATAATGGGTCAAATTAATACAGTAAGGACTTTTGAGCAATAAAAGTTTTTTGTTATTGATAATTTGTGTAAAATAATTAGATATTTTTTAGATTATGAGTAAAAATTTTCCAAAAAAACAAGGGCTTTATAACCCAAAAAATGAAAAAGATTCTTGTGGAATAGGCTTTGTTGCAAATATTTATGACATTCCCTCAAGAAAAATTATTGATCATGGTTTAAATATTTTATGTAATTTAACTCATCGTGGTGCGGTAAGTGCAGATCCTAAAGCTGGAGATGGAGTAGGAATTTTAACTCAAATTCCACATCAATTTTTTCAAAAAGAATTAGCAAACAAGAACGTTATACTTCCTAGACCTGAAGATTATGCTGTTGGAATGTTTTTTTTGCCTCAGAATCATGAAGAAAAGAACTATTGCTTAAAAGTAATAAAAAAATATTTTTCTAAATTCAATTTAGAATTGCTTTTTATTAGAGATGTGCCTGTAGATAAATCAATTCTAGGTGAGTCAATTAAGGGGAATGAGCCCTCAATAATTCAATTTTTTTTAAAAGAACAGAACCCATCGAGAACTATTAATCAATTTGAATCAATCCTTTTTATAGTTCGACGATATATTGAATTAGAACTAAAATCATTTGATTTTTATCCTGTTTCTTTATCACCAAGAACTATAATCTATAAAGGTATGGTTATGTCAGATAATTTGAAAGATTTTTATCTTGACCTTCAGGATGAATGTTTTATTTCTTCTCTCGCCATAGTTCATCAAAGATTTTCTACAAATACATTTCCAAGTTGGGAACTGGCTCAACCATTCAGATTTTTGTGCCATAATGGTGAAATTAATACATTAAGGGGAAATTTAAATTGGATGAATGCCAGGGCTAGAATCTCAGAATCTAAATTTTTCTCTGATGACTTTAAAAATATAAATCCACTAATTTTTGAAGGAGTTTCTGATTCAGCAGCTTTTGATAATGCTCTAGAATATTTGATCATTGGAGGGTATGACATTGAAAAAGCTATGATGCTATTAATTCCAGAGGCCTGGGAAAAAAATAATTTTCATTCAAGAGAATTAACCACTTTTTATGATTATTATGCAAATTATATTGAGCCATGGGATGGTCCTGCAGCAATGTGTTTTACGGATGGTAGAAAAATTGGAGGTGTTTTAGATAGAAATGGTTTAAGACCATCAAGGTATTGTGAAACTGACGATGGTTTAATACTTCTCTCTTCAGAAATGGGGGTATTAGATTTGCCTTCAAGTAAAGTAATTAAGAGGTGGCGATTAGAACCAGGTAAAATATTTTTTATAGATTTAGATCAGAAGAGAGTTATTCAAAATGATGAGTTAAAAAAGAAGTATTCAAAAGAGTATAATTTTGAAAATCATTTACAACGCAATCAAATTTTTCTTCATGACTTTAAAAAACAATATCAAGAAAATGATATAATTGATGAAAAAGAATTAAAAAAAGATCAGTTCGCATTTGGATATACAAAAGAAGATATTAACTTCTTTATTGATCCAATAATTAAAACCGGAATTGAACCAACTGGATCAATGGGAACTGATACGCCAGTATCAATTTTATCTGATAAAAGAAAACTATTATTTTCATATTTTAAGCAATGTTTTGCCCAAGTAACTAATCCTCCAATAGATCCTATCAGAGAAGAGCTTGTTATGTCTTTAAAGAATACTTTAGGGCCAAGACCGAATTTGTTTTCTACGCCAGTTAAAAATAATAATTATAGACTTGAGATAGAACAGCCCATAATAACAAATTCTGAATTAGAGGTTATAAAAAATATAAGCAAATACTCAGACAAAAAATTGAGTTCAGGTACTGTAGATATTTTGTTTAAAAACTCACTTAATGGAAATGAGTTACAAAATGGAATTGAACATATTTGCCTTCAAGTAAAAGAATTAATATTAGAGGGCAAAAGTATAATAATTTTATCTGATAAAGAGTTTTCAAAAGTAAACGCTCCCATTCCGTCACTTCTTGCATCATCAGCAGTTCATCATTATCTGATCAAAGAAGGACTAAGGATGAAAGCTAGCTTAATTTTGGAAACTGGAGAAGCCAGAGAATTGCATCATTTTGCCGTATTATCTGGTTTTGGTATTGAAGCAATTAATCCTTATCTTGCATTTAATACTATTAAATCAATTGTAAAAACTAAAAATTATGAAGAAGCGAAAAATAATTTTATTAAAGCAGCGAATAAAGCTCAATTAAAAATTATGTCAAAAATGGGGATTTCTACAATAAGATCTTATTGTGGAGCACAAATATTTGATGCAGTTGGTATTTCAAAAAGTGTAATAGACAAATATTTTTATGGTACTGCATCATTAATAGGAGGCGTTAATTTAAAAGATATTCAAAAGGAAACAATCATGAGATTTAATGAGGCTTTTGAATATGATTTTTCAAATAATTTAAAGTTAAATGATGGAGGCGAGTATTCTTTTAGGATTAAAGGAGAACAACACAACTGGTCACCAAAAACAATAACACATCTTCAGAGGGCAGTAAGAACTAATTCCTATAAATCATTCAAGGAATTTTCTGAAAGTATAAATAGTAAGGATTCCCTGTCAACAATAAGAGGATTATTAAAAATTTCTAATAATAATAATTCAATATCATTAGATGATGTTGAGCCAGCCACAGAAATAGTTAAAAGATTCTCTACTGGAGCAATGTCTTTTGGTTCAATATCAAAAGAAGCTCACTCTACTTTAGCTATAGCTATGAATAGAATAGGTGGAAAATCTAATACAGGTGAAGGTGGTGAAGAAGTAGAGAGATTTAAGGTGATGAAAAATGGGGATTCAATGCGTTCAGCAATAAAGCAAGTAGCTTCAGGCAGGTTTGGTGTCACAACGGAATATTTAATTAATGCTGATGATATTCAAATTAAAATAAGTCAAGGTGCAAAGCCTGGTGAAGGAGGTCAATTACCTGGTCACAAGGTGGATGTAACAATTGCAGCAGTGAGACATTCGACTCCGGGAGTTGGACTAATATCCCCTCCGCCTCATCACGATATTTATTCAATTGAAGATTTGGCCCAGCTTATTTACGATTTAAAAAACGTTAATCCTAAAGCAAGGATAAGTGTTAAATTAGTCTCTGAATTTGGAGTAGGAGTTGTTGCAGCTGGAGTGGCTAAATGCAAAGCTGATCATATAACTATCGCTGGCTATGATGGAGGAACTGGAGCATCTCCGTTAACATCCATAAAAAATGCTGGCACTCCCTGGGAGTTAGGTCTTGCGGAAACTCAACAGACGTTAGTTTTGAATGGTTTACGAAGTAGAATTTCATTACAAGTTGATGGGGGTTTAAAAACAGGAAGAGACGTTGTAATTGGAGCTTTACTTGGAGCAGATGAATTTGGTTTTGCGACAGCTCCACTTATTTCTGTTGGATGTATTATGATGAGAAAGTGTCATTTAAATACTTGTCCTGTTGGAGTGGCTACTCAAAATAAAATTTTGAGAAAAAAATTTAAAGGAACACCTGAAAATGTAATAAATTATTTCTTCTTTGTGGCAGAAGAAGTACGAGAAATTATGGCAGATCTTGGCATGAGGAAATTTAATGATTTGATTGGACGTTCAGATTTTTTAAATAAAATATCTGCAATAGACCATTGGAAAGCTAAATCGGTAGATCTTAGCAATATAATTTATAGACCTGATTCTGGTTCTGCTGATGATTATTATAATTCATCTACTCAAAAACATAATTTATCTAAATTAGATAAAGAGGTAATAAAGGATTCACAAAATGTTTTAGAAAAGAAAAAGAAGTCTATTATCTTAAACAAGGATATAAAGAATATTGATAGAAGTTTTGGCTCTATGTTGTCTGGAGAAGTAGCAAAAGAATTTGGACATTCTGGTCTTAATGAAGATTCTATTGTTATTAATTTGAGAGGTACAGCTGGTCAAAGCTTTGGCACATTTCTTTCTAAAGGCATAACCCTTAATCTTGAAGGAGAAGGTAATGATTATGTTGGCAAAGGCTTGTCTGGTGGAAGGATTACAATAATTCCTTTTAAAAATTCAAACTATAAATTTGATAAAAATATTATTGTGGGTAACACTGTTCTATATGGCGCTATTTCAGGGGAATGTTATTTTTTAGGAATGGCTGGAGAGAGGTTTGCGGTAAGAAATTCAGGAGCTTTAGCAATAGTTGAAGGAACAGGAGATCATTGCTGTGAATATATGACAGGTGGTATTGTTATGGTTCTTGGAAAAACTGGGGTAAATTTCGGTGCTGGTATGAGTGGAGGGATTGCTTATGTATTTGACGAAGAAGGGGATTTTGAAGAAAAATGTAATAAGTCTATGGTTGAAATTCATAGAATTAAAAAATCAGATGAAATCGATGAAAAGTCAATTTTTGACAAGATTAGTCTTTTAAATAGAGACGAATTGAGAATAAAATTAATGTTGAAAAGACATTTAAATTATACTAACTCAGATAAAGCAAAAATGATTTTGAATAATTTTGATAAATATTTAAAAAGTTTCTATAAAGTATTTCCTCTTGATTTTAGGAAAGCATTAGAGCAATCTATAAAATTAGATATGGATAAAAAAGAGAAAGCAATTTAATGTCAAAAGTAACCGCATTTTTGGAGGTTGACCGCGAGGAAAATAAATTACTTAAACCTAATGAAAGGCTTAAGAACTTTAATGAATTCATCCTCCCTAATTCTGATAAAAAATTGGGTGAACAGGCTTCAAGGTGTATGGACTGTGGAATACCTTTTTGCCATAATGGTTGTCCAGTTAATAATATTATTCCTGAATGGAATAATCTTGTATATGAAAATGATTGGAAAGAGGCATTGGAAGTTTTGCATTCTACAAATAATTTTCCAGAATTTACTGGAAGAATTTGTCCTGCACCGTGCGAGGCTGCATGCACATTAAATATTGAAGATAGCCCTGTTACAATTAAAAATATTGAAAAAACAATTATTGATAAAGCCTACAAAAATGGATGGGTTTTACCTCAAATTAATAAGACTAAGACTAATAAAGTTATTGCTATAGTAGGTTCAGGTCCTGCCGGATTATCCTGTGCACAACAATTAGCAAGAGCTGGTCATCATGTTACGGTTTATGAGAAAAATGATAGAGTTGGTGGTCTTCTAAGATATGGTATTCCAAATTTTAAAATGGAGAAATCTTATATTAACAAAAGAATTTATCAGATGGAACAAGAAGGTGTTACTTTTCAATGTAATGTTAACATAGGAGTGGATGTTACATTTGTTGAACTTAATAAAAAATACGATGCAGTTGTTTTGACTGGTGGTTCAGAAAAACCTAGAGATCTTGAAATAGAGGGTCGATCTTTATCTGGCATCCATTTTGCGATGGACTTTCTTCAGCAGCAAAATAAAAGGTGCGAGGGTGATAACTATGTTGGTGAAAATGAAATATTGGCTACAGGAAAAAATGTCGTTGTAATTGGAGGTGGAGATACTGGTTCTGATTGTATTGGAACCTCTAACCGACAATCTGCGAAATCAGTAACTCAACTAGAAATTCTCGATAAACCACCTAAGAAAGAAAATAAGATTTTAACTTGGCCTAATTGGCCTTTAAAGTTAAGAACTTCATCTTCTCATGAGGAGGGTGTTGAGAGAAATTGGAATGTGTCAACTAAAAAATTTGAAGGTAAAAATGGAAAGTTGACTACAATGGTTCTGGAAAAAGTAAAATGGGGTAAAGATGAAAATGGTAAAAATATAATGATGCCTTCAACGGAAGCACCTATTAAATTGAAAGCAGATCTTGTTCTTTTGGCTATGGGTTTTGTTCATCCAATTCATGAAGGTTTGTTGAAGGAAATAAATGTTGATTTGGATGATAGAGGTAATGTAAAAGCAAATGAAAGTGACTATAAAACGAACTTAAAGAAAGTTTTTGTTGCCGGTGATATGAGAAGAGGTCAATCTCTTGTAGTTTGGGCAATTAGAGAAGGTAGGCAAGCTGCACATGCTGTTGATAAATTTTTAATGGGAAAGAGCTCACTTCCCTATTAAACTAAAATTTTTCTGATATTTTGATAGCTCCTTTGGTAAATTTCTTAACTATAGTCTTAAAAATTTTTAATTTGTAAGTATTGTTAGCTATATTTAATTTTCCTGTATCCTTATGTTTGGATTCATCTTGAAGAAATTTTTTTATTTTACTTTCTAGTTCTTTCTCTTTAGTACCTTCAACCTCTTTAAGTTGTTCTTTATAGTGTTCAACAATGACTGATTCTACTGCTTCAGTAGAGGCCATTATATAATCTTTTCCCATAAAAGCAGTAATTGCACCAAATGAAAAACCTCCTAGTTTCCAAAGTGGATGAAAAATTGTTGGTCTAACTCTTTTAGAAAGCATAGTTTTTTCAAAATATTCAAGATGAGCCTCCTCTTCCTTTGCTAATTTTAACAGAACTTTTTTTAGTTTTGGTTCTTTAGTATATTTTATTTGACCAGCATAAATCTGCTGAGCACCAAATTCTCCGGCATGATCAACTCTAATTATTTCTTCAATTTTTTTATTTTTCATTTGATATTATTTTATAGTAATAGATGGAAATTAAAATATTAATTATAGAATAAATTACATTATATCCTGCCATTGAAATTCCAAACATAGACCAGGTTATTTCATTACATTTAGTAATAGGAACTTCTTCAAGAAAAGCTTTTAGTTGATCTATGTTTTCAAAATCCTTTGTATTATTTGAACAAGAACTATTTATTTGCCAAAACTCTTGTTCCACTCCAAAATGGGTTATACTTATAATAAGACTCATGAAAAATAAAAGTCCAATAAAATACATGTAATTTTTATTTCCATTAATAAAAAAGGCATAAGAAGAAATTATTATGATGATAAAATATGGTATTCTTTGATAAATACAAAGTTCGCATGGTAAATAATTTTCTATATATTGATAATAAAGAGCAAAAATAATAGCAAAAAGACTAAATAAAAAACTAAATAAATAATATTGTTTATTTTTTTTAAAAAAACTCATGATTTATAAATTAAAAAAAAATTATTTTAAAAAAAATTATAGTAAACATAAAGTATAAATAAAGTAATTAAAATTATGCTCATTAAATTTAAATATTTTTCTAGAACATTCTTTATACTTTCGCCAAATTTAAAAAACATAAATCCAACAAATGAGAATCTGGCACCTCTTGATAAGACTGAACATATAATAAACATTAAAAGGTCAAGCTGAAGAATACCTGATGAGATAGTAATAATTTTGTATGGGAATGGAGTAAAACCACCAATAATTACAAGAAACCAACCATATTGTAGAAAGTTTTTTTCAAAAGATTTGAAGCCTTCATTAAAATTTGGATATATAAAATTTATGCTTGGTAAAATTAAATCCCATAAATATAGTCCAAGGAAATAGCCAAGGATTCCACCCAACACTGAAAAAAAAACAGTAACAAATATTAAAAAAATTGTTTTAGACCTTTGTGAAATTATTATTGGAGCTAAAAATATATCAGTAGGTATAGGGAAAATAATAGACTCTATAAAGGATATAAATGAAAGATAAATCCAAGCGGTTTTTTTTGATGAAAAAAAAATTATTTTATTATAAATTTGTTTAATAAATTTTTTCATTATATTTTTAGAGACATGAAATCTTAACAGAGATTATAATAAAGAGAAGTTTACAGCAACGAAACTAATTTTTAACTTAAAGTCTTGATTGAAAGCCTTATTTTATAGTAATTCTAATTGTCATTATCATTGACATCAAATTTACAATTCATATATACATATATACTTATGTAAATTTAATTATAAAGGATTTATTATGAAATTTTTTTTAAGTCTTCTTCTTATTCTATTCACATCTAATGCTTACTCTGCTGATGTGTCTATTGAAATGTTAAATAAAAATAAAGAAACCAAAAAAAGAATGGTTTATAGTGAAGAGTTGGTGAAAATAAAAGTTGGACAGACTATTGATTGGCTTCCAACAGCAAAAGGCCATAATGTAGAAATGTTAATTGGACCCGATGGATATGATTTGCCAAAGAAATCTAAGTTAAGTGATAAAGTCTCATTAACCTTTTCAGTCCCAGGTATCTATTTATATCAATGTTCACCTCATGCGGCTATGGGGATGATTGGTATTGTTGTAGTTGGCGATGACATGTCTAATAAAGATGCTGTTGCTAAAAAGAAACTTACAGGAAGCAAAAGTAAGAAAAAACTAAAAAAATTACTTGCTGAAATCTAAACAACTCTTATTCAGAAGAAGTATTTTATAATTTTTTTGTTTATTGCTTTATAAATAAATCTTTAAAAAAAGCACGATACATCCGTATAGTGCTTTTTTTGCCTATATTTCTTTTTAAACATACACATACTCAGTACAGAGTTTTTGGAATTGGAACTCAAGATTGTGAAGTTTTATTAACCCAAAGTAATAATGAGGAATTCAAATTTCTTACTATATCTTGGGTCCAAGGTTCTTTGTCGTGAGTTAATTTAGGAGTAAGTGTTTTAAATAAAACATTAGGTAATAAAATTTCTGAGGAAGAACTATGGTTAGTCATAGTTGATGACTGTAAAAAAAACCCTTTATCTAACCTAACTAAAGTTTTACAAAATTTATTTATAGATATTAATAATGTGACTATTGGTAAAGATTCAATTTTCTTTGAATGAATTAGTAATTTAAATTTATATTCAATTCTAATGAGTTTATAAAAATAATTAGTTAAAATTCTAAATAGTAATTATAGTACATAAAGCTATTTATATATATATTACATATAATGTATTTAGAGGTAAATGAACTTGAATATCTATGAAATTTCTATTCCTGTAATAATAAAAAACTTCAAAACATTCTCAACAATTTTGGAATTAGGGAAAAAATATTGTGTTGAAAAGAAAATTGACGAAACAGTTTTTATTAATACAAGATTATTTCCAAATATGTTGCCATTAAAAAGTCAAATTCAGATTGCAACTGATATGACTAGGAGAGGTTTATACAGAGTTTTTAAAGAAGAACCACCAAAATTTGAAGATAATGAAGATAACTTTAGTGATTTACAGGTTAGAATAAAAAATAATATTGTTATATTAGAAAATTTAAGTTCAGAAAAAATGATCGAGTTAGAAGATAATAAAATTGAGTTTAAAATTGGAGATAATGAATTTAGATTTAAAGATCTTAAAGAATATTTATTTGTTTGGATTTTTCCTAACTTTTTTTTCCATATGACGACTACTTATAATATTTTAAGATCAAAAGGCGTAGATTTGGGAAAAAAAGATTTTTTGAGTTTCTGAATACTTAAACCTCTTATTTAAACCATGCCCCTATGGTGGAATTGGTAGACACGTGGGATTCAAAATCCCATTCCTTCGGGAGTGTCCGTTCGAGTCGGACTAGGGGTACCATCATAAATCGTCGCTAAAATCGTGATAATCTTTTTGCTGACTCATAAATTGTTTTCCCAAAGATTCTTGAACATATTCAACAAAAATTTTACCCTTTAATGAAGAACCGTTATCTAAAATTAATGAACTAGTTGCATTCAAAAAATATATTTTGGTTCATTTAAATTATGTTCGTTCTCGAACACATAAGTTAATCTTTTTCCTGAAAAATCAGAAATCCATTTTTCAAAATCTGCAGATGATGGTTTGTAGAGCACTTTATATTTGGATGATAATTTTTTTTTTAGGTCACTATGTGTTGAGGCAGTATACTCACCGAATCCTTTGCCAAATTTTGAAACAAATCTTACTCCTTCTATTTCTTCAAAGACACAAAAAAGACTTCCTTTTCTATAACTCCCATCCCCAAACAAAAGATCAAAGGAGATATAAGTTGGTGTTTCATCGTTACAAACCACTTCATTATCAGTCATAGAAAAACTCAATCCAAATTTACCTCTTTTACTTCTTTTTTCTTTAAGTGCTTTAAGTGCTTTAAGTTTTACTTCTATTGTTTTTTTTTTAGCAATTTCTTGTTGTTTCTTTTTAGCAATTTCTTTTTGTTTTCTTTTAAGTTCTTCTTGCTTTTCTTCTTGCTTTCTTAATTGAATATTTTCTTCTAAATTGTAATCTTTTGTCCAATCTGGATTATTTTTTTGATTGTATTCGCATTCAACAACCTGTTCTTGTGATAAACTACCATCATTACATACACTTTCTTGCGAATGCAATGCATCAAAGAAAAATTGGGAACACACTAAAAACAAAATAATAAAAATTAATCTCATAATAGATTATGTTAATTCATTAATTTTTATTTTCAAAAGAATTTTGTTAAATGACGTATTAAATTTGTTGAATGATAGTAACAAAAGTGTGTTAATGTGTGTGTTAGTAAATTTGAAACCCACACTCACATTGACTTATAGAGGGACGGAATGGATTCAAAATCCCATTCCTTCGGGAGTGTCCGTTCGAGTCGGACTAGGGGTACCATGAAATTATTTTTCTTAAATTTGTAATATTTAAAGTTTATATTTAAATATGT
>MDTB01115157.1_pt1 | contig 16547 bp, 6 predicted proteins | sample 811161 | NCBI WGS metagenome assembly MDTB01 (sample SAMN05326650, study PRJNA326480) | marine metagenome | isolation source: seawater | place: Mediterranean Sea | collected 2009 | reverse complement strand
GGTACAAATTACAGCCGATAATCCACCAGATGCTAATAACCAAGCACCTACATTTTCTTCAGTTGATTGGCCTACAGAAATCAGATTATTTTGTGATGATTCATCCCAAAATCAAGCTTTAGATCGATGTACTATAGGTGAAATAGACCTTAACCAATACTTTTCTGATCCGGATGGTCAATCGTTACAATTTGAGGCATATGATAACCAGAATATTCCTGATGATGATCTTTATGATTTGGTAATCAGGACACCAAGTGGTGTCGCAACATACGATCCAATTTCGATGTATTATTATGAGCCTACAGATATGGAAGAATGGACTCTATCAAATGTGATATTTGTTGCCAGAGATCCTGCCGGTTCAATAGCCACTTCCAATCCAGTTACTTTCGTAGTGTTATCGGCTACCTTTACTGCAGAATCCGATTTCACTACTCCTTTGGAAGAAGATGAATCTGTAATATTTACTGGTGCTGGCCGCCCAGGAATCGCAGTCTATGTCAATCTAGGAACACTTCGTGTCGGACAGACTCTAGTGGATGATAACGGAACCTGGACATTTACATTACCAGCGAGTCAGATGGATCCAGGTGCTAATCAAGTAGTATTCACATATGGTAGTTCTAGTGATGTATCAGTTACCGAAATTGTAGAGAAAGTTGGCGGTGAACAAGAAGGGATAAGTACAGCCGGAAAGGTTCTAATTGGTGTCACCGTAATGGTAATTATAGCTATATTAGGGGCTGTCTTTGTGTTTTTCTTTGTGGAATTTGAGGATGAAGATGATTTTGAATCAACTACTGAAAATCAGCCTGTACAAGAAGAAGATCCATATGCTTGGGCTAAACAAAGAACAGTAGTTGAAGAGCAGAATGTAGTTGCTCAACAAACTCAAACTAATCAGCCAGTAGTTCAAGCAGATGCTCATCCAGGATGGCGCTGGGATGAAACAATCCAGCAGTGGGTGCCAGATCCTTCAACTATGCCTAAACAATGATTAGAGGGGGGATTTGCTTGACAATGCCGCGTCCTGGTGTACAAGAGAGAATACTACTTCATCTCAGAGACTTCTATGAATTCTCGGAATCAATAGAAGTACCATTTTCCATATCTCAGATGGGAATTGCAAATGCTGTTTCGATTGCTAGAAGTAATGTTCCTCGCGCTATTGGTGGATTGAAAGATGAAGGTTTACTTATCGAAAGGCAAGCTCATATCGCAGGAGTATCGCGAAAACGTAAAGCATACTTTCTAACTGATACGGGAATGGAATCTGCTGATCGAGTTTTTGAAGAGTATTCTGAATTTGAGTTTACTATGATGGGTTCTAAAGGCCCAGTTAAAATGACAATAGGTGCTGCTCCAGATCATCTCTCCTTTCCTATGAGAATTGTAGACATCATTCGTTACCTTGATGAAGCCGGCGTTCTAGATATGCGTGTACTAAGTCCCGAAATTATTGAAAGAGATTTGTCGAAACACATCGAGAAACAGTTAGTTAATTCATTAGCAGATTTGCCTCGAACTCGTCTTTTCTATGGTCGTGAGACTGAACTTGACAACATGGTGGCGTTACTTGATGCTAAGTCTACATCGATTCTAATTCCTGGAATTGCAGGTATTGGAAAGACATCAATGGCTGGACGATTGATAGAAGAATTCACTCATCAGCGAAATTTGCTATATCATAGATGTCAAGATTGGGATGGTTCTCGTGCCTTTCTTGATGTTGTTGGAGAATGGCTATTACAAATTGGATCATCAGATTTATCTGATTATTTACACGGAACTTCTGTGCCTCAAATTGATGTTAGTCTAGAGATAATTTTGAGCAGTCTTGAATCAGTTCCTGCATTGATTGTAATTGATGACTTGCACAAAGTAAATGATGAGATATTAATCGGAATCATTAGAGGATTAACCACTAGGTTAGATTCATGCGAAAAAGTAGGTTTAGTTTTATTTTCAAGATCTTATAGGATGGTGGTTCCTCAAAAGGATTCTGAAGGTAGAATTACAACATTAGTAATGCCCTTGGATGGATTAGATCAACAAGCATGCCGTCATTTACTTACTCAAGTTCCAGACTTAGACCCGACTACATTTCTTCATCTGTATAATTTATCACGTGGCCATCCATTGGTTCTACAATTAATCAATCGAGGGGGGGTAGGTGATACATTCCATGATACTCTTGAAAAATTTATTGAAGAAGAAATATTCAGCCGTTTATCAGGCGGAGAGAAAAGACTTCTTGGGGCATTAGCAGTATTCCGTGATGCTGTTCCTATGGAAGCGATATCAAAAGCCAATGTAGATATTGATTTAGTTGACGGGTTGGTCGAAAAAGGGCTTGCTCGGCAGATTTCTAAAGAGTCATTTGATGTTCACGATTTAATTCGTGAATTTCTAACTTCTTCTATGGATGATGTGATGAGAAAAGAGCTTCATGAAAATGCTGCTTCTCATTATAGATCACATCGCGGTTCAAGAATGGATGATCTAGAGTTTCTTCATCATCTCGCCGAGGCTGGGGACACAGAAGAATTTGCTCAAATCTTGGGTGAAGTAGGTCAAGATCTTGTTTCTGCCGGTCATACCAATCTTCTGACAGTCTTAGATTCCCTTGATCATTCTCAGATGACTGAGATTTCTCGTATTTCATTTTTGGAAATAAAAGGTGATTTATTAATTCTACAGAATAGGTGGTTAGAAGCTGAGAGTTGTCATAATGAAGCTTTACCTCTAGCAAAAAAACATGGACTAGCCGAGCAGGGGGCCCGTTTACTTTCTTCACTTGCAGATATTGAAGTACATAGAGATAATTTGGTGCCTGCTCTTAAATTATTAGACCAAAGTTTAGCTGTATTTATTGAAACAGGAGATGCAGTTAGCGCTTCTAGAACTTATCTCAATGTAGGAAGTATTCATCGTAGATTAAGAAAACCAAAAAAAGCTCTTGAAGCGTATGATGAGGTTGAGAAGATTCTTCAAGGAGATAAGGATAATCAATTGATAATCTCTCGAATTCGTCTTGCATCTGTATTGTTAGATATGAATAAAATTGATTCTGCTAGAAACCATGCCATGATTGCTCATGATTTGACTCTAGATGTCGATCATCACCTACATGCTAGGGCTAGAACTGTATTAGGACGATTATATTCTAAAACAGGAGATTTGGAACTTGCTGCTCATCATTATAGTGAGGCATTAACTGCTATGTCTCAAGAACCAGATCATCGTGCATCTGTTGAAATTAAGATGTTATTAGGTGAAGTAATGATGGATACAGGGCGTGCTGATGAGGCTATGGAATACTATCTGGATGCTTTAGCATTGGCTGAAGCAAATGATCATCGAATGCTTTTGGGGGAAATTCTTGCACGACTTGGAAGTTCAGATCCTAATCAATCAAGTCGAATGTCGCATCTTCAACGTGCGCTAACTGTTTTCCGTGAAATTGGCGCTAATGACAGAATGATGGAAGTTCAAGCATCAGTATATAGAGCATTATTGGGTTAAAATCCTGGTTGTTGAGTTGAAATCGAGATACTTCCATTCTGAAGCGAAACCCACAGAACTTCTACTCCTGCTAAGTCAACCTCAGAATAGTGTGAGGCGCTTGAAGCAGCAGAAATCTCTTGACTATATGTTCGAGACTCTGAAAAATCAGTCATAGTTAATTTTTCATCATCTAATAGTAGGATTAACCCCAATCCCGTATCTGCAGACAGACGCAGTTCGACAGGTTCTGCATATGATGCATTAGCATCAAGTCTCATTGCTGCATCTGATCTTTCAACAGCTTCTGCGATTTCACGTAAATTTTCTTGAATTGCCTCATTCGTCCATCTTTCTTCTGTAGCCTGCTGTATGTCAAATGTCCATATTGAGAATGTAGTAAGAAACATCAATCCAAGAAAGAACGTCAACACATAACCAATTTCAGTTGATGCTGCTTCGTTATCTTGTCGATTTGGTTTCATTATGCTACCTCAGTTTGATAATCAATAATTGCAATTTGAAGATTAAATGAGATATAATCTCCACCTGCATGATAGATACTTTCAGCAGATGTGGGAGTAGGTTGAACCCATCCTACATAATCATTCAATAAGTCTAATCTACCCGGAAATATCAACCAGTCAACAGATTGATCGAGATCTATAGCATCTTGAGATGCAACTGATTCCCCGTAAGGTCCATCCCAACCTCGCCTTACTTCATGTGCTGAAATTGATGCTAATTGGAATCTAGAATCTAATGTTAGAGTTACCTCGTGATCAGAATTTCCAGTTACAATATCTAAGTCTGGATAAACTACAGGTACAGTTACAGCAACTCTAGGGCCGGGCCCTTCTCGACTAGGTGGTGTTAGAATTGCTTCTGGTGAATATTCTGGATGATTCGTTCCAACATATCCTCCTCTCCATCCAATTTCTAAACCTGATACACTAGATGAGAAACTATAATCCATTCTTGGCAAAGGAATTGACCAGCCCAATGCGATTGCAGAGTTAGTACCTTTATCAGTAGGTCCTCGAAATTCTATTCTGATTCCTGCTGGATGTTCTCCATTTTTCCATGAATCTTCAATTCCAGCATCTGCCATAAAAGATACATCTCTCCAAGGTAAGTCATTTTGTACCCATCCAGTAATTCTATCCGTGAATCCAATACAACGTTCTGTTCCCTTTTCTTGGATTTCAGTAATTCCTGAATCTCCGTATGAAATAAATATTCGAATAGGTGTTTCTCCTTGACCTATTTGTCGTTCTGAATCGATAACTAATCGTCCACCTTGATTAGAATTCCATTCGACAGATGTGGAAAGAATTGATTCATTCAAGATTAATGAAATAGAGTTGGTATTTTCGATATTATCTACGTATGAGATGGTTGTGTCAATTCCTAATCTTTGGAAAACTAAACTAGTCTTCATTGTTGAACCTGAAATAATATTTTCCCAGCTACTCCCGCTAGTCCTCCCAGTAGATGTTGGGTTCAGTGTATCAATCCCATTTGCAACAGAGTCATGATCTCCTCCTCTTACAAGAAGGACTTCAACTTCTTGATTAGAAGAAATCCATCCACCTATACTATCTAGCGAAAGTCGTAAACTATCTCTTGCTCCAACACTGTGGTAAAAACCGTTCAGAAGTACTGCTGATGTTTCTAATCCGGGATTATGTATTATGATATCTTCAGAGATAGAAGGTAACAAAAAATCTGTTCCTATGGTGCTTCCAGTCCAATCTAATAATGCCGAGATTCCTTCATCAGTATTTCCACTTCTAAGAATAACCAGTCTAGCATCTGCAGTTGATGTGATTATAGCGACATCTTCTGAAGTGACATCATGTGAAAATGTAGCAGTGGAAATTCTTCCTGAACTACCCTCGGGTCCTTGAGTAGATAATGTTGTAGAGATATAAGACGAAACGTCATCATTAATTTTCATGGTAGATACAAAAGATTCTTCACTATACAAAATGAACTCTACTTCTCCTGCAGGAAGGGGAATTGTCCATGTCCTTCCTTTAGCATGAGGAGAAGGTGAATCAGGAGAATAAGTTGCAATACCTGATTCGCCTTGAACAAAAAGTGCTCTCATTGTGTTAGATGATTTGGTAATTGCTGGTTCAATATTTGTTGATGCTACGGAAAAAATCTCTCCAGTGTTAATGCGATAATTATCTTCATCATGTTTCACTATTGTTGCTTCAAGAGGTTGTTGTAAATTAGACATTGGAGTTAACAGTAACGTTCCGTTTAATGTAGGTGATTCGTGGATATTTAGTGCTCCAGAGTATGCTCTAAGATCGGTCAAACAAGCCGAAGATACTTCTCCATTGGGGTACCTATGTTGGAAAGAAGAGTCAAGATCATTTAATCCCTTCAAGCGTAGTGACTGATTCTCATATAGGCTTGCAGAATACCATGTTCCTTCTTTACGAATATCCCATCCTATGTCCCCCGTATGAGGCTTAACGGTCATCTCAGCTATATCTCCTGGTAATCCAGTCTCAGAAAGTCTCACCGTTTCTTGTGCTAGATCTGTGAATTGGCCTTCCATAGATTCTCTATCTACTGCACCTTGTAATTCAGCCATAGTTGGAACAATCATAGCCATCATTCCTGAAATAATACTCAATACAATTGCAAAGAGAAGTACGGTAGCAACAGCCGCAGATACTGCCTCTTCATTATCGCGAAGTTGCCTTCTCAAGGAACCACCTCCACACGTTGAAGAAGAACTTCTAGTTGGAAGTTTTCGGGATTAGAATGGAAAGTTAATCCCTCTGATCCACTCAATGGTCCCTTTGGACCAAATCCGGTATATCCTTCTAGATCTCCAGTAGCAATTAGGACTTCATGTTCTGAAGTCCAATGGTCGATATACCTCGGTTCTACTGTTGATTCTCCCCCAATATCCATTTCTAGCACTAAATTTCTAGCGTTTTCTACATCAAATAGCATTTCTGTACCACGGCTAGTTAAGTCAAGATCTTTGTTTAATTCTGTAGCAGCACTATCAACATCGATATCTAGTAGGACAAATCGAACAACATGCCCTCCATCGATAGTTTCTCCATGACTAAGTCTTGGAAACGATTCAATTGCTAGATTTTTGTTTGGTAATTTTTCTATGATTGCTGAATTAGATAAATCAACAACAAATGTACCCTCTGCTAATGGCGAAGTTAAACGTAATCCATCGATATTTATCTCCATCCATCTATGAATTGTAGTACCGTTTCTATCTAGTACGTCTACTCGTAACGTGGATAAATATGAAAGTGGGTCGTCAATTAGAATCTGCCATTCTGTCATGGGCCATTCTGTTGTCCATACTCCCTCATTCCAATATCCTGCTTGGTCACCATCTGTCCAAATTTCAATTGTTTCAGCAGTACGATTATCGCTGCTAACAACTATTCCAGAACCGTTTCGAAAAACTTCAACCCGATCAATTCCATGAATATCTGCTCCAATTGTCCATGATTCGATATTGAATAGTACATCTATACTTCCACCTGGTATTCCAGTTTGATGTACTAATCCAGTTCCATTTGGCATTCCTGCTACAACCAAAATTCGATCATTCATTTGTTCAGCAGTAACTCCGCCGGCAGCCCATGCTCTATTGTCGTTTAGATCTATTACAAATGGCTGCAGAAAAACTACTACTGCACTCATAATCGCTACCACCATCGCCAAAAGCATCGTAACTCCGAGGATTTCGCTGACCCCGGAATCATGCCCTAATTGGCGGTCGCGTCGCATGTCCACGGACCGAGAGACATTTCACCATACATAGCAATTCGCAGTAAGCGGGAACTCTGGAGGTGGTTAGGACCAACGTAGAGGTTCTGCGGCCCGTTCACCTAACCATTGTGCAAATTCGGGACCTTCTTGACGAGAAATATGTATTACTCCCTCAAATTTTTCACCTATCTCGCACAGTACCTCACTCTCAGCTAGGTGAGGTGCATTATTGTCTGATGAAAGATGACATAAAACAATGGAATCTAATTTGTCATGTACAAGGCGATTGAGCATTGTAGCTGTTTGTTTATTGGATAAATGCCCTCCTCTGCCATGAATTCTGTCTTTTAGAGGCTGAGGATATCTGGGATTTCCGAATAATCGTTTTGTATCGTAATTTGCTTCCACTGATAAATGGCTACATCCTGTTAAATGCTTCACTAATTCTTCGGTAGGTTCTCCAAGGTCTGTCACAAATCCTGCTCGTCCTTCAGGAGAGGATAGGACATATGCTACATTATCTGCATCATCATGAGGGACAGGGATTGGGAGAAAAGAAAGATCTGGACCTAAGTCTCTTCTTTCCAAGTTTTCAAAAATTCTACATTCATTAACTGGATCAAGGGATAAACGTTCACAGGTTTCCATATTTGCATGAATTTCAACTCCCCAACGTTTTGCAGCGGCTTTGGCACTACGTCCATGGTCTCCGTGATGATGTGTGACTAATATCGCATCCAATTTTTCGGGAGTCATATTTACAAGACTCATTCTTCTTTCTAATTGGCGCATTGAAAACCCACAATCAATTAGTATCGAAGTTTCTTCTGTCCGAATTAGAGTTGAGTTGCCGCTACTGCCGGAACCCAAGTGGACAATTTCCATACTACTCAACTCTTGTTCGGGCGAATAGACGGGACTTGAACGCCTCGGTCAGAATGTGTTTTTTTGTACCATTTTTCGAGGAAATGAATTTTTCCAATTCATTATCTGTCCGAACATCGCTCCATCACCATGATAAGGCACTGAATGGGGTAAGGTGGGTGTTAAGTCACCGGAGGTCATGAAATGCGTCGCAGGCAAACAGCCCTTCTTCTAGTGTTCTTGCTGATTAGTGGCCTCTCTTTTGCTTCTCAGACTCGCCCATCTGCTGAAGTTGGAAGCGTTAACCCAGATGATACAACTGGTATAGGCCCTCCAATTACTGATCAAGATAAGGATGGGATTCCTGATTTGCATGAAGAATTATTTTCTCCTATTCGTAATATTTCGTATATGGGTGGTATACGTCAAATTCAGGGTCTAGATCCAAATAACGGCTCGGACAATATATCTGATTTTGATAGAGATGGATTAGATGCATTAATGGAATATTGTTGGCCATATTCAATGGATACTTGTTTTGATGAAAGAAGATCATTGACTGGTAAACCGCCTGATTTAACAGAATCTGGCCTCCGGGAATTCCTTGATCCACGAGTATCGGATACGGATGGAGATGGCCTTCCTGATGGATATGAAGTTTTTATGTGTATGAATGAAGGTGTAGGTTTTGTCAATGAATCATATGCCTGGACCTGTTCTGCCTTTGACCCATTAGATCCTTCTGACGGTTTCTTAGATTCTGATCGTTGTGCAGATTTTTCTTTAGGCTGTGGTGACGGTTTTGATGTAAACAGTGATGGCATTATTGAACCTCAAGAAGCATATACTAATGCAGAAGAATACTCCTATGGTTCACCAACTGGTTGGGTAACAGAAATTGATGGTTTACGTTGTTTCGGAACCATGGGGAGTCTTGTAGATTCAGCATGTTCGGATGAAGACCGTGGAATTAAGAATCTGAATAGTGGTTGGCTTGGAACCGATCCTTTGCGAAATGATTCAGATGATCATTACTTTTCTGGAGGTCAATTACTTACTCAAAACAGAAGAGGAGACGGAATAGAAGATGGTTGGGAGGTTTACTTCAATCTTCAACCTCTCAATAGTAGTGACGGTATCGTTGATACAGATCTTGATGGATGGGACGCAAATCGTGATGGGCAAACTACCCCTGACACCTCAGTTGGAACAGTTGAAATCGGTGAAGCATTCAGCAATTTACAGGAATATCAGGTTCACAATGATGGAGGATATGGCGTTCGTTCGGGGTTAAAATCGGTAGAGCATGGTGTTTTAGATCAAACCGTTAGGATTTATGATCAAGGTTCATCTCCCTCTTTATTACATCATGATGTGGTTAAGATAGTCCCTATTGAAGAGCGTGAACAACTCATTTTAGGTTCCAGATATGGTGTTTCTATTATGTCTCCGTCTGGACAAACTATCGATCATTTTGAACTCCCGGCAGGAGCTCAAATGAAAGATTTGATACACTGGGATCATCCTGAGGATGAACATCTCATTATTTCTACAAATTTGGGGATTCATACATTAAGATTAGATGCGGCTGGATTAGTAGATCAAAATTCATTAGTTTCATCATTAGTCGGACCGATCCATTCTATTCATCGTTTAAATTTGGGCGGCTCTCTAATGTCAGTTCTTGCAGGTGGAGCTGTGGGCCAAGCTTGGATAATTCCTATTGATGTTCAGGGTGGAATTGGTTCTGTTGAACCTGTAGAAGAATTAGAATCCTTATTGGCTTCTATAAATGGTAGCAGTGTTTTGTCAGCAGCTCATGCATCTGTTACTGGTTCTTCTCAAGTCCTATACGTCGGTACTACTCATGGAATGATTGCTTGGAATACTAGTGATTTACAGGGCGGGGCCCCTCCATACTGGATTTTTGATAATGTTACTGCTGAACAATTTGTACGTCCAGCAAACCCCTTCAATTCATCACGTTCCGCAATCGTGAATGTTTTAGAAATTGATGGTCCTCGTGGTCCTGATGGTTTGATTACTAGCGAACAGACATTATGGGTTGGTACCGAAGGAGGATTACATCATTTCGATCTTATTCAAGGTTCTACATCTCCACAAACATCATTTTCACGAGATAGAATGGAGAATGCAGATCTTGATCAAGATGGCGGCAACGATATTCGATCAATATGGATCAGCCAAGATGAAGTGATTGTTGGTTCAGCAGGAGGTACTTGGGTTTTAGAAGGAGACTATTCGAAGGCATTTGGAGTTGATTTAACACATACAAGAGTACCTGGAGCGATTCAGTCAGTTGGTCTTTTAGAATTAGAAAATATCACACATTTGTTTGCTAGCATTGAACCAGGTAGATTTTCAAACATTGTTCCAATTGACCCTCTATCTTCCGATTCGGATGAGGATGGGATGCCAGATGGATGGGAATATGCATATGATTTAGATCCTACTGATCCGTATGACAGGGATTTAGATAGAGATAACGACGGAGTTCGATTCGATCCCTCAAGTGGTTATGTCGATAAGGCATGGACAAATTTAGATGAGTATCGATATATCGCAACCACTAGTGAAGGATTCAATGGTACAGATCCATTGAATATGGATACTGATGGAGATGGGTTAGCAGATGGCTCCGAATATTGGGGTTGGTATTTTGTTGAAACAAACTTTACTTGCTATTATCTGAATTCTGATTATGTCTGTGATGAATCAGTTGGTGCTGCAGCCGAAAGTGTCTACCTATCGGGTTGGCTAGGAGGCGGAAGTGGAGGTGGATCCGATATACCCTCAGATCCTAGTAATATTGATTCAGATGGTGATGGTATGCCTGATGGTTGGGAAATTGCAAATCGTCGTTGGGTTGGTACGGAATTTACAGGAGGAAATGACTGGACGTTAGATCCTCTTAATCCTAATGATGCAGATGAAGATGCTGATGGAGATGGTCTTTCGAATCTTTGCGAATATAATTGGCAACAGACACTAGATTTTGCTAGGGAATCGGGTTTTCCATTGCATGGAGAATCTACTGATGCAGCACAAAATTGGACTGCAGTTGATCCTAACAATGTTGATTCAGATGGCGACACCTTACCTGATGGTTGGGAAGCTCGTTATTCCTGTGTGTGGGTGGCCACCAATGCAGGAATCAATCCGATGAATGGTTCAGACGCATTTAGCAATCCAGATGGAGACGGATATGATGTAAACAGAGATGGAGTAATTGGGCCGGATGAACAATTCAATAACTGGATGGAATATCATATTGTAGACCGTATTTTACTTTCCAACCAGAGTTTAGATGGTACTCATCATCATTCTGATTGGGTTACGTCTCTGTATGATAATTCATGGTCTCAAGGCCCTACTGTTTCCTTTGGTGAAAGAGCCTCATCGGTTGTAGATGACCTATCATTGGTTGATGCAGATAAGGGTTCTTCGGACCCATTATCATCAGATACAGATGGAGATGGAATGCCTGATGGTTGGGAAATCTGGTATTCTCGTTGGGATTCGTTCGAAGAGGAATGGACATTAAATCCTGTAAATGGTTCTGATTCATCAGGAGATCCTGACGGTGATGGAATGACTAATTGGGAAGAATATGGTTCTATCATGAATCAAGATAATGAAATTAGTTCAATCGTTTCTGTTCCCCAATTCTACCTCTTCGTTGTTGGAGATATTGGAACTCCTCAGCCTTGGAGTAGTGCAGGGGGGAACGTTTCCTTTGGTTCATTTATGAGCTCAGAACAATACAACTTGACTGGCCCAACCACAGATCCAAATAATCCTGATACAGATAATGATGGAATGTTGGATGGAATAGAACTATTGTTTACTTCATGGAATGAAACCAATCAAGAGTGGACCCTTAATCCATTAGTTTCTGGTGATGGGGGTTATGATGGAGACCAAGATGCTGTAACTGATCGAGAAGAGCTAAACTTGACTACCACTAATCCGATTAACGGAGGTTTAGCACCACCTGATGCTCCCAAGATGTGGGAAGAAGCTGAATCTTTAGATCCTAATGAAGCAACTAGCAGAATTTATCGGATTCTATTTGGAAAAGAAGGGCGAGCATCGATTGCGATTGCACAATACGATCAATGGCAAGATACGGGTTATGCTCCTCCACTCTTGGCTACATTACTAGGGATTACTGATCCAAATGACGAAGATACCGATAGGGATGGAATGTTAGATGGTTACGAATATTGGTTTACTGAGTGGGATCTTGATGAAAATAGATGGACTATGAATCCCCTTACAGATACAGATATTAATGCAGATTCTGATGGAGATTCATTTGATTGTGATGGTGATGGTGTAATTGATTCAGAAGAATTGTTTACAAATTTAAGGGAATATGAATCTCGTAGTTATGGTAAACTCTCTCAAATAAACAATATTGATTCAGGCGTTACTCTTCGTACTTTTGCTCAAGACTCTATTGATGCGTTAATGCAAGAACAAGGAATGTCGATTGTAGAAGCAAGAGATAAGTTGTACGAAGATTTCCGTTCCAAGGATGTCAAATCTAGTGAACGTGTCATTCGAATTAATTCTGCTTATTCTGATAATTTTAATTTGAGCCTCCTTGGTATTTCAGATCCTACTCACCCTGATTCAGATGGGGATGGTCTTTCGGATGGTTGGGAATATTGCTATGCAATTTATCGTAATACTCAACCTGTAAATGCATACAGGTGGACGACTAATCCGGTCAATTCTTTAGATGTCAATTATGACGCTGATGAAGACGGATGGTTCGATCGTACTAGCACTAAACCTGTGGCAATTCAGGGTACATGGGACCAGCGTATATTTACAACAGGTCCTATAGATGACCAAATATCTCCTGGTAATTCTTATCTTTGGTTTACAAATTTGATGGAATTTGACAATGGTACTAACCCCATTCTTGCTGATTCAGATGGTGATTCTCGCGTCATGATTTTCAATACCGTTGATGGTGTTACTACTTACGAATCAGATCGGAATTTAACTGATGGTAGAGAGGTATTCAAGTATGGTACAAATCCAAAAGATAACGATACTGATGGTGATATGTTACCTGATTGGTATGAATATTCTAAGGGTTGGAATGAATCGAACAATAATTGGTCTTCTTATCGACAAATCAGTGTCATTTGGCAAGAGATTGGACAGGATAATTGGAAACCATTGACGGTACTTTCAGATGGAAATGGTGGACTTACAATCCAGCGAGCAACCTTAGATTGGACTTGGGTAACCATGGATCCAACCGATCCAAGCGATTCTACTGATGACCCTGATAACGACGGTGGATGGGATTGTGGAGGGGCAACCTGCGTCTACATTCGATACAACAATTTCCAAGAATTTTTTGGAATTACAAATGCAAGTTTGTCTAATGCAGCTCTTGTAAGACAAACTCCATTGTTAGATTGTAATGGTTCTCCAATTGAAGAGTGGTGGCAATTCCGCCAATATCTTCTTGGATTATGTCTTCAGAATCCAACTGATTTGAATTATATGAGGATGAATAAGGTCAACAATACTGATCTACTATATGCTCATGTAGTTGATGATAAGGATATAGATTACCTTCAACAGAGTCCTGAAGATAATGTAGATATTGTCTGGGGGCAATGGACTGATCCTTGGAATAGGACATTTGGTGACGAAAATCATTTGCCAAATATTGGAAATGGAGAATTCGTATGGGGCTGGTATAATTTGGATATTGACGGAGATCAAATTGCAGATGGGACAGATCCATTCAATTATGATACAGATGGAGATTGGTTGAATGATTATTTCGAGATTGAAGATGATTTACTTGATGGAATTAGGGGCAATGGCGGTTCTCCGATAAGATATGATGATCGTTCAACCACCTAATCTGACCATCCGAGGTCATATTCAAAGGCGGTTGCTTTACTACAGGCACTATGAGCGCCAGCGATTCGCCACCTTTCGTTGGCCGATCGAGTCCATTTTTGTTGGTTTTCCTTCTACTAATTTCTTCTCTGGTCCCTCTATTTTCAACAGTCCATGAAGTAGAAGCTAATTCTAGTGGAAGACATATTTACACTTTTTCAGATGGTACTTCCAGCGCGATTGCACTTGCTTCCCCGGGTTCCCCTGCTCGTAATATTATGGTCAGTTTACCAAAAGGTGCTGAAGTTTTAGATGCAGAATTAACTTTGTCTGGAGCCTCTTCTACCGGATGGAATCAGGTCACATCAATTAACCGAGCAGATTGGATGTCTGGAGAGTCAAATTCTGTTGAACCGCGTTCTGATGATTTATCTCTAGGTTTTGACAATCCAGAGACTTCTTTTGTTCCGTATAACATAGATTCTACTCCCATTTCAGGAGATGCATGGTATGATGATGCATCTTTCTCAATCCGTCAACCGCATTCTACTAATGCTTCAGAATCACGCTTTTCTCAGCAAAGATCCATGTCTACATCTTCTGTAGGTACTTACTCTGGTGCCGTTTTCAAACATCGTGATTGGCTTGTAGCATCAGATCTTCGATCAACCACATTTGGCGGAATGCTACGTCTTCTACATGCAAATAATGGGACTCAAGTTCAAGGGGCTGCATTGAATAATGGAATGATTTCTATTGATACAGATGGTTGTTCTATACCTTCCCTTCCATTTACTTGGTCCGGTTATGGAATTCGAGATTGGGCAATTACTGATGATGAGAGAGCCTTTGGACTATTAACAACCTATTACTCTTCGACTTCTTCACAATATCATAGAATCATTGAATTTGATATTCGTTACATCAATGAATGGAAATGTTTAGCTGTTCATGATCCATCAACAAATAATCATGGTGATTACTCCGGTATATCTTATGATAGAAGTAGAGATTTAGTTTGGGTGAATCATAATTTGTTAAACCGTGTTGTTGCTTATCATGCTGAAGATGGAGGATTTACTCGTAATTCTACTCTATATTACAGTTATTTCATGAATAGTGGGACTCCTAGAGGTATGGTAGTAAATGGTTCGTATGTTTATTTCAGAACATACTCTTCATGGCAACAAGATAGATTGGATGCCTATGCAATCACAGGAAATATTGGCTCAACATTGACTCAACAACAAGGAGCAAGAAGTATTCCGGCTAATGGTTATGGATTGGTTTATGATGGTCAAAGATTAGTTACTCAGGATTATTATTCATGGTCTACAGCCTATTATAGAGAATATGGTTCAGGATGGGCATACGAAATTTCTCCAATTCCCGGTACCTCCACATGGGTTAGTGAATCCCACGAAACAGATGATGAAATTTTAGCTGCGAATATGGAAGTTGATTGGAGTGCTAGTGCGGCAGGAGATCGAGTTGATTATTGGATTTCTGCAGATAATGGAACCCATTGGGAACCAGTAACGAATAATGAGACGATTAGATTCACCCATACAGGGACACAACTTAGGTGGAAATTAGAATTAATTGGCTCAACTGCAGTATCATGGTGGTCATCCATTGAATATTCTACTGGATACGAATCCATTGGTGATTGGACAAGTGAACTTGTCCAAACAGGAACTGAGATCGGACGAGTAAGGGCTACATGGATTGCCGACGTACCTTCTGATTCTTCAATTGAAGTACACGTTTCAGCAGATAATGGAACAAATTGGCAAGTTATTCAGAATAATGTAGAAGTTCAATTTGATAATACCTCATTTTCTGGAGCAGGAAATCGATTGAAGTATCGATTATTAATGCAGACAAATGATTCCTCTGTTACTCCTGTAATTGAAAACCTTGTAATTAATTATGAAGAGGGTTGGCCAGCTAGTGTTCGTTTAGACATTGGAAACGATGGGACAATGGAATTTACTCATACAGGTGTTTTAACCGATCCTCAGGTAGCAGATAATCAAGAAATGATTGATGCGCTTAATGCTCATACTGTTCAAAATGGAGAGGGTGCAACTGATATTATTCTAGCTATTCATGCTGGCTCAGCAGGAAGAGTATTATTGAGTAATTTAGATATCACATATCGATATGGATCTAGAGTTATTGAAGCCACAATGGAAGGAGGTACGATTGTTCCAGATGGCGAACATCGAAATTTAATTGTTAGAGCCGCAGTGGGTGACGTTGCAACTTCCTTACTTCGACTAGATGTAGATATCATGTCAGGCCAAGGTTCAACCCCCAGATTAACATGGATTAGTGGAAATACATGTTCAATATCGAACGATCCATTAGGATTAGTGTCATTTGATTATTCCAATTGTAGTTCCCAAGAAATTGGAGGAGTCACCTCAATTCGAATGCCTATTATGCCGAATTGGGAATGGGATGATGAAAATGATGTCGAAGTAAGAATAGATTTAGAAGATGAT
>MDTB01004851.1_pt1 | contig 16548 bp, 18 predicted proteins | sample 811161 | NCBI WGS metagenome assembly MDTB01 (sample SAMN05326650, study PRJNA326480) | marine metagenome | isolation source: seawater | place: Mediterranean Sea | collected 2009 | reverse complement strand
TTGGAGTGTATGAGGGAAAAGAAACAATAATTGATTTTAAACAAAGTAATAAACCTAAAAAGGCTGAATATATAGACTCATGGCTTCTTCAAACAAGCGCATATTCCTTAGCACATAACATTGTGTATAACTCCAATATCACTTCTTGTGTAATTTTAGTTTGCACAGTAGATAAATTATTCCAAGAGTTTAAAATTCAAGGGCATGATTTAGTTGTTTATCAAAATTTGTTTTTGGGAAGATTAAAAAAATTTAATGAGATATCGAATTTAACTTAGGATTTTATGGATAAAATAGTAATTTACGATACAGAAACAACAAATAGCACAATTTGGGGCTCAATAATTGAAGTAGGCGCTGTAGTTGTTGATAAAAATTTAAAAGAAATAGGAAAGTTAAACATTCGAGGGCGTATGCCTGAAGGCGAGGTTCCAAGTGCAAAAGCCTTATTGGTTAATTCAACAAGTATTGATTTACTTACAAAAGGAAATTATTCCCATTATGATTTTTTAGGCGCAGTAGAAAATTTTTTCTCTAAAGCTGGCCCAGCGCTGTTTATGGGTTGGAGTAACTTAAATTTTGATAGACGAATGTTTCATTTTAATTTTTTTAAAGGAAACAGATATCCTTACATTACACATTCATCACCTAATAAAGAACATGATGGTTTACAAATTGCAAGAGTAGCTCAAACTTTAAATCCTGAAACATTAAAGACTGAATTAACAGAGGCTGGCAATGAAAGCCTAGCATTGGAAGGTTTAGCCAGACAACAAGGATTTGATACATCCCAACAACACACTGCTTATCACGATGCGTTTACAAGCTTAAAAATTCTTAGAATTATAAAAGATAAACATAAAGAAAACTGGGAAAATTTTTTAAGTACTTCCACAAAAATTAGTGTCGAAACTATTTTAAAAAGTGAGGGGATTTATTCAATTTTCGAAAATGTAAAAGGAAAAAATATGATTTATCTTGTCTCTACACTGCATCCTGAACACTGTTTTCATCCATTATATACATCGTGGGGATATTTATTTGATTTAAGAAGGGATCCCGAACCTTTATTAAATTTGTCAGTAAATGATCTTAAAGTTTATTTGAAAAAGTTTAGCCCAAAAGCTTTAAGAGTAATCAAAACTAATAAAGCTCCTGTTGTATTAGATAAAAAGTTTGCATTAAAAGAAAAAGTATACGCAGAGTTAGATTTAGAAACAATTCAAAAAAGAGCAAAATTAGTTAGAAATAGTGAAAATTTTTGTAAAAATATCCAAATTATTAATAGAGAAGCAGCTGAAGAAAAAGCTCAAACAAAAACACAGGAAGACTTGTTACCAGAGGAAACTTTATATGAAAAATTTATTCCAAATAAAGATACAGCTTTATTTAAAACTTGGCATAGTTCCTCTTGGGAAGATAAATTAAGAAAGTTAGATAAATTTCAAGATAAAAGATGTAGTTGGTTTGGCCAAAAAATAATCTATCAAGAAGCACCACATATTTTGCCACCAGATTTGTACAAAAATATAAAAAGTGAAATTGCTAGAAGAATTTTAAGCAAAAATAGAGAAAAATGGCAAACCATAGGAATGGCTTACCAAGAAATTGACACCTTAAGAGACCAGGCGTCTAATCGAGATGACGAAGAAGAATTAAAAAAATTAGATGAAATAAATGAATTTATTATGTCTATAGAAAAAAAATATGAAATTGCCTAGTTGACTTTAAAACTGCAATTTATAGAAAGAACATATGCTTACAAATTTTAAAGACGAAGATTTTGATATTAAAATAAAAAATGAAGATATTTCAGTCATTCAGTTTTCGGCTGAGTGGTGTGGTCCATGTAAGGCATTAAAACCAGTAATGGATAAATTGTCCGATGAATATAAAGATAAAGCTGGTTTCTATTATGCTGATATTGAAGATGGTGGAATTAACACAGGTTCAGTTGCTGGAATTAGAGGTGTTCCTACAGTTATAATCTATAAAAAAGGTGTTGAAGTAGATAGAAAAGTTGGTGGAGTCCCAGAAAGTCACATGAAAGAATTTTTAGATAAAAATATCTAATTTAAGTTCAAAACTTCACCTGCAAGATATAAAGATCCAGTAATTAATATTATATCGTTTTCCTTAACTGGAATTGACTTGATAGCCTCTTCTACACTTTCCTTATAATTTATATTTACAAAACCATACAGCTTATCTTTAAGCTCTTTTCCTTTAATTGAATTAGGTTGATTAGGTATATCTATTGTTGTCAAGGTAGCAACATCCTTAAAGAAACTCATATATTCATTATGATCTTTATTGGCCATCATTCCTAAAATAATATGTTTATTACAATCTAAACTTTGTAGATATTCATTTAATACTCTTGCACCGTCAGAATTATGATCACCGGAAATTAATAGTTTATTATTTTTGACAAGTTTTTTTAATTTACCAAATTTAATTTCTTCTAATCTTGCGTGATTATGGATATTTTGAATACCTTGCTCAACATGTTTTTCCTGAACCCCTAAATCTAAAACTCTTAGTGTTGCAATAGAAGTTGATATATTCTCTAGTTGAAATTGACCAAGGACATTTGGTAATGGGAGTTTTAAACCGCCAAATTGATCTTCATAATAAAAAAAACCATTTTCTTTGACTGAATAGCTAAAGTTTTCATTAAAAAATAGTTTATTTGATTTATTATTAGAAATTGTTTTTTTTATACAATCCATAGTTTTTGGAGTGCTTTGTTTGGCAACTATAATGTTTGAGTTGAGTAATGCTGATGTTTTTTCAAATACAATTTTTTCAATAGTTTGCTGATTTTTTGGTAGCCAATCTAGATGATCTTTACTTATTGAAGTTATAATACTTGCCAGATTATTTTTTAAAATATTTGTTGCATCAAAACGATGAAATAAACCAGCTTCAATTAAATTAATATTGTTTGGATAATCAGCAGCTTTATAAAAATAGGCGGCAGTAAGTATTTCAAAAAATGTAATAGGTTCGTTATTATTTACTTCTTCAATTTTTAAAAATAAATCAGACAATTCATCATCATTTAATTGTTTATTATTAAAAACAAATCGTTCATTAACTCGTTGTATATGTGGGCTAGTATAAACATTACATTTAATATTTGCCTCTTTTAGAATTGCAAAAGCTGATTGTATTGTGCTATTTTTTCCATTAGTTCCAACGACAGATATTGTTTTTAGATTGTCTTGAGGTTTACCTAATTTTTCACAAAGATTGATTACTCTATCAAGTGATAAATCGATTTCTTTAGGATGCAACTTTTGAAAATTGCTGAGTACTTTCTGAAGTTTCATTTTCATCAGCATTTATATCAGAATTTTGCTTTAACAATATTGCTAATAAAGTTCCTATTTTTGATTGAAGATCTTTACGTTCTACTATTAAGTCTACAAATCCAGTTTTTTCAACATACTCACTTTTTTGGAAATCTTCTGGCAATTCTTCTTTTACTGTTCCTTGAATAACTCTAGCTCCCGCAAAAGCAATTAACGCACCTGGTTCAGCTATATGAATATCTCCAAGCATTGCATAAGAAGCCGTAATACCTCCTGCTGTTGGATCTGTAATACAGACTAAATAAGGTAGTCCATTTTTCTTTAATTCATTGATTGCTAGTGTTGTTCTTGTCATTTGTGATAGAGATATTAAACTCTCCATCATTCTCATTCCACCGCCTGCACTAATACATAAAAATGGAGTTTTGTTTTCAATAGCATGCTGTATTCCATATAAAAATGCTTCACCTTCAGCAGCAGCCATTGAAGCTCCTAAAAAATCAAAATCTGAAGCGACAGCTGTAATTTTGATATTATTGATTGTTCCACAAACAACCATCATTCCACAATCCATGCCAGTTTTTTTACGCGCATTTTTTAACCTATCTTTATATGATTTTGAGTCTGTCCAATTTAAGGGATCGTCTTTTGGTATAGGAGTTTTAAATACTTCATAATTATTTTTACCAAACAATATATCAAATCTTTGGCTTGGTTTAATACGGTGATGTTTGTTGCAATCTGCACACACCCATAAATTTTGCTCTAAGTCTTTTTTTAAAATTGGCCCCCTACAACAACTTGTCCAATCACTTTTAGCAATATCCTCTTTAGAAGCTCTTTCGTGTATAGCAGTTTTAATTTTTTCACCTGCTTTTATAATTTTTCTAATCCAATTCATGCAATTTTATTTTTTAACCTTTTAACTATACTAGTAACATTTGTGACAGGATTTTGTCTCTTTTTAATTGAATTTGAAATTTCTTTACAAATTGCACTTCCAACAACTAATCCATCAGCTTTTTTTAAAGATTTTATTGTTTTTTCAGTGATACCAAATCCAATTACAATATTTTTAGATTTATTTAGTTTTTTTATTTTACTATATCTTTCCAGTATTTTTTTAGGTGAAACTTTTAATTTGCCTCCTGTAGTCGAGAGCATACTTATATAATAAACCATATCATGAGAGTCTTTGATTATTTTTTTCAACCTTATCTTAGATGTAGTTGGTGATACTAATTGAATAAAATTAATTCCTTTTTTTTTACATTTAGCTGCAAAACTTCTGTTTTCTGGATAAGGTAAATCTACAACAATTAATCCGTCTACTTTTGATATTTTACACTTTTCTAAAAACTTACTTTCATTGTATTGAAAAATCATATTGTAGTAACCCATTAAAATAATAGGTTTATTTGTTCTCTTATTTTTAAAATCCTTCGTAATTGAAAATACATCATTTATTTTAATTCCATTTTTAATAGCACGATAAGCACTAGTTTGTATTTGACCACCATCAGCAATAGGTGTGTTGTGAGGAAAACCTAATTCGCAAATATCAGCAAAATTAGAAATTGATTTTAATATTTCCAAGGATTTTTTTTTAGTATTATCTCCAGCTACTGTATAAGTTAACAAAGCTGGCCTATTTTCATTTCGAGCATTTTGAAAAGCTTGATTAATTAGAGAACTCATTATTTTTTACCCAATCTTTCTCTTAAAATATCTCTATCTTTTTTTGCATCACCACAAGAATTAACGATTATAATTGTATCTTTGCTTAATTTAGGAGCAATTTTAATGGCTTCTGCAAATGCGTGACTTGGTTCTAAGCTAGGATTTAAATTTTCGTATTTAGTTACTATTTGATGTGCATTTAATGCTTCTTCATCTGTTGCGTAAGTATATCTTGCTCTTTTAGTGTCTTTTAAAAAACAGTGCATAGGACTTACACCAGGATAGTCTAACCCAGCGCTTATAGACTCTGTTTCATTTATTTGTCCTTCTTTATTTTGACATACATAAGATGCAGCTCCATGTAAAATTCCAATTTTAGTATTACAACTTAATGGAGCTGCATGCAGTTTTGATTTTTTAGGTCCACCAGCTTCTACACCAATTAATTCAATATGTTTTTTATCATAGTCAATAAACTCGCTCCAAAATCCATATGCAGAACTTCCGCCCCCAACACAGTTAATTAATTTTATTTTTTTCGGTATTTTTTTAAATTCTGATTTTAATTGTATTTTTAATTCCCTAGAAATTTGTGCTGTACTCCAGCCGCAGATTTTAACAAATATGTTTGGACCAACAGTACTTCCAACACACATATGAGTGTTGTCACAATTTGATACCCAGTATCTCATACATTCACTAACAGCATCAACTAAAGTTTGACTTCCTGAAAAAACAGGAACAATTTCAGCTCCATTTTTTCTCATTGCATCACAGTTAGGCTTTTGTCTTTTAATATCCTTTGCACCCATAAATATTTTACATTTGAGGCCAAATTTATTAGCTGCCATACTTAGCATTTTACCTGCATAACCAGCTCCTGTATCACCAACAATATATTTTTTACCCATTGCTTTGCATATTAGAGCGTGAACTGTTGCATTGTATATTTTGTGTGCACCTCCATTAGCTTCAGAGACAACCTTTGTCCAAATTTGAGCACCATCTAGATGGTTTGTTAAATTGTTAAGTTTTATAAATGAGGTAGGAGAACCTATATAATTTTTAAAATAATAATCTCTTTTTTTTAGAAATTTTTTATTTTTTCTTAGTTTTTTAAATTCATTTGTTAAATCTTCTACTGGTTTTTTTAAAGTTTCAGGAATAAAACTTCCTCCAAATTTACCACCCCAAAAGCCGTATTGATCATGTTGATCAATTAATGGAATTCCTCTTTTAAGTTTCATCGTATACCTGTTTTACCTTATTTAAAAATATATCAATTTTGGATTTATCTTTTACACCATTGGTCTCCAGACCCCCAGATATATCTATAATATCTGCTATTTTTTTATAATTTTCAAGATTATCATTTATTTGTATATCACCTGCTATCATTAGTGGTTTGTTAATCTTTATTTTTTGAATAAGCTCATGATTAAAAGACATACTTTTTTCGTAGCCTTTGCTATCAAACAAGTAAATATCTGTTATCTCAGAGAACAAATGGTAATTTTGTATATCATTTTTATCTTTTATAGTTAAAGCAGTAATAATTTTTTTATTATAAGTTTCTTTTATTTTTTTTATTTCCATGGGCATGCAATCATAAATTTGATAATAATCAAAAGGCAGGTGCTTAATTTTTTCTAAAATCTCTTCATCAGGTTTAACCAGTACTGCTACAAAATTAGATTTTTTTTTATCTAATTTTAATAATTCTTTAAGTTTTTCAATTTTTACATATCTTGAACTTTTTTTATAATTACAAATAAATCCAATAAATTTAGGCGGGTATTGGTGGTTAATAATAAAATTAAGAATATCGAGATCTGATATCCCACAAATTTTAGAACCTTTGATCATTTGTTCAAATGTTTAACTAATCTTCGAATATTATTTTTGATATTTCCTTTTATTAATGATCTACCCATTACAATACCTGAAACTTTATTTTTAAAAGCATCATTAGGCGTCATCACTCTTAATTGATCATGTATATCATCTTCGGGCAATCTTATTCCTGGAGTTACAATAAATAGGTTTTTATATTTTTTTCTAATCTTTTTAGCTTCTTGAGCAGAACAAACTACTCCATCACATCCAGATTTTTTTATAAGATCAACTTGTGTAAGCACTAATTTTTCTACTGATTTAGTGTAACCTATTTCTTTAAGAGAATTATTGTTAAGACTTGTGAGAACTGTAACTCCCAATACTTTTATATTTTTATTAACTCTTTTCTTAATAGCCCTAAGCATTTTAATACCACCATTTGCATGTACAGTGATAAATTTACATTTTTTTAAATCTTTAAGACTATCAATTGCCGATAAGGCAGTCTGAGGAATATCATTTATTTTTAAATCTAACCAAAAATCATTTCTAAATTTTTCTAAAAATTTTCTGCCGTTTTTAGAGTAAAAAAATTGTAATCCAAATTTTGGTATAATTTTTAATTTACTTGTTTGAATATGGCTTATTATTTTTTCAATTTCTTTTAGATTTGAAGTATCACAAGCAACAAATATAATTTTATTCTTCATTATTTAATTTTTTAAACAAGTCTTTTGACATTTTAAAGTGAATTGTTTTTTTTTGGGGTGTGTTAACTTTTTCTCCAGTTCTAGGGTTTCTTGATATCCTAGCTTTTTGAATATTAGTTGAAAATACACCAAAACCTCTAAGTTCAACACGTTCACCTCTTTTGAGCGCTTGTTTAATTTCACTTAGAATAATATTGGTAAATTTCTCTAGGTCTTTTTTAAGAAAATTTGGGTAGTTATCTGCGAGTTGTTTTAAAAGCTTTGATTTTACAATAGCCAACTTAAATCTTCTGTTTATTCTTTCTCTTCTTCTTTTTTCTTTAAATCTTCGGAAAGTGACGAAAATGGTAAGTTTTTACCCGAGTCTTCAGATCCGTATTTGTCTAAAGCCTCTTTTTTCTCTATTTCCTCTAATAACTTAATGCTAAGCGTTGCCTTTCTTTTTTCAAAATCAATATCAGCTATTGCACAGTCAAGCTTTTCTCCACCAGTCCATCTGCTTGGTCTAGCATCAGCTGCATTAACTGCAATTGCTGATTTCTTAATTTGAAAATCCATCTCACAACCTTCAGGTCTAACTGTTAAAAATTTATTGTTAGTAGAGATTACTTTAACTGTAATGATTTGGTTTTTAGATTTATCTTTAAACCAATCAAATGGATCTACTTGAGTTTGTCTTAAACCAACTCTAATTTTTTGCTCTGGAACTTTAATTTCAAGAACTTTTACTTTTATAATATCACCTTTTTTATACTTTTCTAATTCCTCTTCTCCATTGTTTAAATATGTTAAATCATTGCAATGTAGAAATGCATCCGCATCTATGTCTTCAACTTTAACAAATAATGAGTATTCATTTTTGTTTACAACTTTACCTTCTGTAATTGTCCCAACAGGATATTTTTCTTCAAATGTCTTAAAAGGGTTTTCTTGAGTTAATCTATGCGAAATTGCTACACGTCTTTTTTCTTTATCAATTTCTGTAATGATACAATTTATTTCATCACCGACTTTAAACATTTTTTTTACTGAAATATTTTTTTTAGTCCAGCTTAGTTCGCTTGAGTGTAGTAAAGTTATTAGACCTGGCTCTAATTCACAGAATGCACCAAAATCCATTAACTTAACAACTTTTACCTTATACTTTTTATTTAGTTCATAATTTTCAATATGCTCAAAAGGGTCAGGCGATAGTTGTTTTACAGAACATCCAACTTGAAGTTTTTCTTTATCAACAGAAATGACTTTCAAATCATGTTTTTCACCTATATTAAAAACTTCGTCTGGATGATTAACTCTAGAATAAGAAATTTCTTGTAAGTGAACTAAAACATCTAATTCACCATTAACGTTAAAGAAGCATCCGAATGAGCTATAGCCTTTTACTTCGGCTCCTTTAATGATATCTCCAACTTTATATTTCTCTATAATTTTAGCTTTATCTTCTTTTTTAAATGATGAAATAATTTCTTTTCTAGAGACGCAAGCATTACCTCTTACTTTATCTAATTTAATTAAAGCAAATTTCTGTGGTTCGTTCATTAAGTGACTGATATCCTTTAAAGGTTTATCACTAATCTGCGATCCAGGTAAAAACATTAATGAACCGGTATCTATGTGTTCTACAATACATCCACCTTTACATTTAGATGTAATTTTTCCCATGATTGGTTCATTTTTTTCATATGCTTCAACCAATTTATCCCAACCTTTAATTTTTTGAGCTTTACTTGCTGAAACTAATACTTCTCCGTGTTTATCTTCAATTTTCTCTAATAAAACTGAAATTTTTTCTCCTACTTTAATTTTATCACCAAGACCCATGCTTTTAAGTTCATTAACATCTAACACGGGCTCACTTTTTAAACCTTCTACAAATAAGAAAACAAATTTTTCTGTAATTTTATTAATTTTACCTTCAATTATTTTACCTTCTTCAATTTGGACTTTGGAAAGTTGGCTGTTAAGTAGTTTTTCAAATTCTTTTGATGCTGGATTTGATAGATCTTTATATATTTCCATTAATTTTTAATTTTCTTATCTATAATTTTTTTTATTTTTAAAAAACACGCTCTTTTAGTCAGTTTCGATGTATTTAGCAACACTGAATCTGGAGTTTTCTTTAATGGCGAAACTTTTCTATTAAAGTCACTTTTATCACGTTTTTTGATGCTTTTAAGCACTTCTTGTAAGGAAATTTTTTTATTTAGAACTTTAAGCTCTTTATATCTTCTTAGAGCTCTTGTTTTTAAATTGGCTGTTATATAAAATTTAAAATCTGCATCCGGTATAATATTATAGGTAATATCTCTTCCATCAAGACATGATCCATTGTACTTTTTTGGAGGGTTGTAAGCAAAATTTAGCTGAAAAGAATGAACAAGTTTTCTTGTTCTTTTTACTTTTGATATAATTGATGCTTCTGTTCCAACTTTATCTGATAATAGAGCCTTATTAGTGAGATCTTTTACTTTGAGATTTTTAATTTTTGATTTGATAAATTTTTGGTTGAATTTTTCTGGAAATTTAATTTTAAGATAAGCAATCATTCTATAAATTTTTCCAGTATCTAAATAAAACAGATTATAATGTTTAGAAATTGATTTTGCTAATGTTCCAGCTCCTGCAGCAGCTGGTGAGTCAATTGCAATTTTGATAATATTTTTCCTTTTTATCATTATTTATTTAAATCATTAATTATATTTAAAAATGAAGGAAAAGAAGTCTTTATAGAGTCTTTGTCGTCTATTTTCCATATACCACCAAAAGTTAATGCAGCAATTACACTTGTCATGAAAACCCTATGATCTTTTAAAAAATTTTTAATAATAATTTTTTTATTAATTTCTAAATTGGGGTTACCAAATATTTTTATAGAGTTTTCAGTAGTAATTGTTTTAATTCCCATTTTATTTAAAATTTTTGAACCCCACTTTAGTCTTGGACTTTCTTTTTGATTTAACTCACCAATATCTTTGAAGTAAGAAATTCCATGTGCTTTAGCTGCAACTAAAAAAATTAATAAAAATTCATCAATTGCCCCACTATTTAATTTTGGTGGACAGTTAATTGCTTTTATTTTTTTTGCACTAACAATTGAAATATTCGCTATTAACTCCCCTTTATAATTTTTTTTTTTTTTAAACTGGATGTCAACTCCCATTTTTCTTAATATAGTTATTATACCAATTCTAGATGGATTAATGTTTACATTTTTTATCAGTAATTTTGAATTACTCGATAATGCTGTAAGAACTATAAAAAATGCACCTGAACTTATATCTGAAGGTATATTATAATTTAAAGGTTTTATTTTTTTAGCTTTTTGAACTTCTATGAAATCATAGTTTTTTTTCTTTTTTACTCTTAAAGGCAATTTTAAATATTTACATAAAAGCTCAGTGTGATCTCTTGATTTTTTTGCTTTAATAAAGGTCTTGCCTTCTGTTTTCAAGCCTGCAAAAATAACACTGCTTTTACATTGTGCAGAAGCTTTTTTTTCTAGATAATTAATTGGCAAAGGATTTTTAACTCCTGATATAGTTAAAGGTAATCCTCTATTATTTTTAAGTTTAATATCTGCACCAAATTTTTTTAATGGTTCTGCAATTCTATTAAAATCTCTTTTAGATAAACTTTTATCACCAATAATTTTAATTTTATAAGGAGTATCAATTAAAAGACCCAAAATTAATCTTCCTAATGTTCCAGAGTTTTTAGAGTTTATAATAATATTTTTTTTATACTTATATCCATCAAGACCATTACCAAAAATAGTACAATAATTTTTATTAAATTTTACTTTTGCTCCTAATTTTTTAACTGCATTGATTGCAGTCAACACATCCTCAGATAAAAGTAAATTATAAGCTTTTGATTTACCTTTTGCTATCGATGAAAACAAAGCCCATCTAATACTTAAACTCTTGTCACCTGAAACAATTATACTTTTATTAAAACTTTTAATTTTTTTTTTTACGGTGATTTGATTGTTCATTAAATTTATTTAAAATTAAACGAGTCACCAAAATATGCACTTTTAGCATGAATATTATTTACTAATTCTTCGGGAGAACCTTCTGCAACTATTTTACAGTTACTTAGTATCATGGCTTTATCTACACAAGCCAATAGGTCTCTGGCTTGGTGGTCACATATGCATATTGTTATATTTGTTTCTTTTTGCAAATTTACAATTACTTCTTGCAGCATCTTAATTGTTAAAACATCAAGTGCCGCGAAACATTCATCTAAAAGAAGAACTTTAGGATCACTTAATAAAGATAGAGCAATAACTAATTTTTTCTTTTGACCACCAGATAAAAATTTTGCTTTAACATTTTTTAAATTTTCTAATTCAAACTTTGAAATAAGTGAATTAATTTTAGATTCTTCTTTACTTTTATCATTGATTACAATTTCTGCTATTGCTTTTAAATTTTGATACAATGTTAGATCATTAAAATAGCCACCATGTTGTGGAACATAACCTATATGAAATTTTTTTGTTCTTAAATAAATTGGATAATCTACAACATCTGTATTATTTAATTTAACTTTACCACTGTTAGGTAATATTAATCCAGTAATTAAATTAAATATTGTACTTTTTCCCACACCATTAGGGCCAAGCATTCCAAAAATTTGACCCTCGTTTATTTTAAAATTTATATTGTCTAAGATTAATCTGTTACCATATGAAAGATTAATGTTTTCAAAAGAAATAATGGAATTAGGTTTTTTGTGAGATTTTATTCTAAATTGTTTTATTAATCCCATGTTAGTTTATGTTTGTAACATTCACTTGTTCACTTGAATTATACATAAAAATTTTTGTATCTTTAGTAGTTGTATCAAGTTCGATTACATCTGCTTTTAAAGTATTTTCAAGATTTTTATAAACAACATTTCTTGATATTATTAGTAAATTATCCATCATAGAGAAATCTAAATAATCACCTGTTATTATATTGTCAACATAATCTATGTTTACATTTTTTGAGAAAATAGTGTCATAATTTATGGTGTTATATTTGCCATAATTTGAAGTAATAACAATTAATTCAGAATTTTTTATAAGCTTAATGTATGCCGTGACATCAGTAAGATAAATTATATCGCTATTATTCAGGTCAATTTCACCCTCTTTTGCGATTAGAACATATTCATTACCTTTCAAATCTCGTGAGGTATAATTGATATCTTTAATTATATTAGAGTTGTAAATAACTTCTTCATCAACGGATGGACTGGAGTTAATAGGTTTAGATAATAAATTTTCATTATTTTTAAAATATTTAGTGTAAATAAACCAAGTTAATACTACTAAAGATGAAATTAATAAAAGTTTAAAAAAATTAATTTTTTTCATCAACCAATATTTGATTGCAAGATATTATGAATATGAAGAACACCTATTGTTTTTTGCTTATTTTTTTTGTCATATACGCAAAGTGATGTAATTTTTTTGTCATTCATTATAGCTAAAGCTTTCACAGCAAGAGATTGTTTATCAATACTTATTGGGTTTTTGGTCATAATTTTTAAAGTATTAATCTCATTTAAATTTTGTTTCTTTTCGTTGTATCGTCTTATTTGACCATCAGTGATTATCCCAGTAGTTTTTTTTTGTTTATTTTGTACAATTAAAATTCCTAATTTTTTATTACTTAATATTTTTAAAGCACTTTTCATGTTCAAGTTTTCATTAACAAATGGAATTTTGTTTCCTGTTAACATTATATCTTCAACTGTTTTTAACTGAGCGCCAAGATTACCGGCAGGATGTATCTTTTTAAAATCAAATTTTCCAAATTTTTTATATTGCATTGCCGATATTGCAAGCGCATCTCCTAAAGCTATCTGAGCAGTTGTACTTGATGTAGGCACAATTCCTCCAGATTCTTTTACTTCAGGAATTACAAGTTTAATATCTGAAGCTTTATATAAAATAGAATCCTTTTTTGACATGATCCCAATTAACAAAACTTTATTTCTGTTTGCATATTGAATTATATTTTTAAGTTCATTTGTTTTTCCTGAATAGCTTATTAAAATTAAAACATCTTTTTTTGTGATACTTCCTAAATCTCCATGAGAAGAGTCACTTGCTGATAAATTGAATGAAGGAGTACCAACCGATGAAAGAGTTGATGATATTTTAGCAGCTATTAGTCCACTCTTTCCAACACCACATAAAATTACTTTTGATTGACATTTTGCAATTGCAACCACAGCTTTATTAAATGAATTATCAATTTTTTTTTTTAATTTTTGTAATGCCTTAATTTCAAGATCAATTACTTTTTTTGCTATTTGTATATATTTTTTATTCATCAATGTGACCATATATCTTCTTTAAATTGTGCAAGGTCTAAACTTACTCTAGTTTTTAAAAATTTTAAGCAATCTTTGTAAAGTTCAATTCTATTTTCCCTTTCTAATATTTTATTAAGTTCTTCATGAATTTTGTGCAAATATATAACATCATTAGCACAATATTTTAATTGTGCAGGAGATAACTCTCCACCAAAGTCAGAACTTTGAAATTGTTTGCTTATATCTATATTAATAAATTCCTTTATAAGTGTTTTTAAAGAGTGATTATCAGAATATGATCTTGCCAACTTTGATGCAATTTTTGTATCTAGAATATTAATTGTCTCGGTTTTCAAATAATATTTTATGTGAGCCAAATCTGCTCTTCCATAGTGAAATATTTTTGTAATTTTCTCATCCCCTAATAATGTTTTTAAGTTTGGACAATCATAATTTTTTCTATCAAATTGAACGATATGTGCTTCGGAATTTCCTGAGGATAGTTGAATTAAGCATAGAGGGTCCCTTCTAACATTTAAACCCATAAATTCTCCATCAACAGCTATTAGATTGCCTAATTTCAAATCATCTGGTAAATCATTTTTGTGTAATTTAATATTATTACTCATTTCTAAACATATATAATGGAATTCATATGAAAGCAAAAAATTGTCTGATTTTTGGAGGTAGTGGTCAAATTGGCCGAAACTTAATTAGAAAGCTAACAAAAAATAATTATAGAGTAACTGTTGTAACGAGGAATCTTCATCAAAAAAGTTATATTATTAAAACCCAAGCAAACGTAGGCTATATAGATATTGTTGAAGCTAACATTTTTGATGAAAAAAAAATTATAAGTCTTTTTAAAAAAGCAGATATTTGTATAAATTTAATTGGAATATTATTCGAAAATAAAAGAGGTAATTCTTTTAGAAATATTCATTCAGTTTTACCCTCCTTGCTAGCTAAACTTTGTAAAGAATATAGTTTAGAACATTTTATTCACTTATCAGCACTAGGAATAAATGAAGCAACAGATTCAGATTATGCAAAGAGTAAATTAGAAGGTGAGAGTAATGTTTTGAAAAACTTTCCATTAGCAACAATTCTGAGACCCTCAGTTGTATATTCTGTAGATGATAATTTTACTACAAATTTTATGACTTTACTGAATAGATTGCCTGTATTTCCAATTTATTATAAAGGAGAAACAAAATTTGCACCTATACATTGCTCAGATTTGACAGATATAATTTATCATATAATTTCAAAAAAGATTTACTCTAAGATTATCGAATGCACAGGGCCAGAAATTATATCTTTCAAAGAACTTTTAGAAAAATTATTATCACTAATCGGAAAAAAAAGATTGTTAATACCTTTACCTTTACCAATTGCTGAATTAACTGCGAGATTTTTTGAAATTTTGCCAAATCCTCTTCTTACTAGAGATCAGTTAAGATTGTTAAAATACAATAATATTCCAACTGGAAAGTATAAAACTAACTCAGATATTGGCGTTCCAAGTAAAAGGTTTTTTGATCAGGAAGTTAAGAAATATTGCTATATGTGGAAAGTTGGTGGTCAATTTTCAACTGAAAAATATCAATCTGAAAAAAATCTTAAAAATTATTTAAATGATTAATTTTTTAAGATGATTGAATTTTCTTTTCGATAAATTCTGGGACTTCCTCTTTGTCTTTATCAGTAAATTCTTCTTTTTTACCTTTTGGTTGGTAAGCATAAAGTAGATGAAGTTTACAGTAAGAAAAATCTTTTAATGATGACCTCCCGCAAAAATAAAAAGATTTTTCATCTGGATGTCCAATAGGCCATTTACATGAATTTTCATCTAATTCTTCCAATTGTTTTGGATTTTCCGGTTCAAAATCTTTCTCAATTATTAAAGATTTAAATTTACTTTTTCGGCCTCTATTTGGCTTTAAATTTTTTTCTTCTTTAGAATTTTCAAAATTTTGATTAGATCTTGCAGATCTCGTTTTAATCTTTGCGGATAAATTCAGTCTGTGTGCTTTTCCAATTACTGCATTTCTACTGATACCACCTATAATTTCAGCAATTTGGCTCGCAGTATGACTTTTGCCCCAAAGTTCTTTAAGTTTATTTACTTTTTCATCGTTCCAGCTCATAATCTATATATTGTATAATGTATAATATAAATCACAATATACGGACTTGAAATCGTTTTAATCAATTAAAAAATGAGACTTATCAACATAAATATAAATTTGAATGAATTAACTATTTCAATCATAGCTTGTATCTAAGAATTAAAATTTATAAAACCTGATAAAAAAATGAGCTATTTAACAAAAAATTATAATAGAAAAAAAATTTCATTTAAATATGGAAATGGAAGTTTCCTGTATTCAACTAATGGAAAAAAATATTTAGATTTTGTTCAAGGCATAGCTGTTAATTCTTTAGGTCATTCACATCCTAAACTGGTAAATGCTGTAACAAAACAATCAAAAAAACTTTGGCACGTCTCGAATGCATTTCAGATTCCAGAAGGAGAAATTTTAGCAAAAAAATTAGCTAAAAAAACTTTTGCAGATTTTGTTATGTTTCAAAATAGTGGAGCAGAGGCAACAGAGGCAGCAATAAAAGTTGCAAGAAGATATTTTTATTCAATTGGAAAACCTAAAAAAAATAGAATTTTATGT
>MDTB01177241.1_pt1 | contig 16550 bp, 15 predicted proteins | sample 811161 | NCBI WGS metagenome assembly MDTB01 (sample SAMN05326650, study PRJNA326480) | marine metagenome | isolation source: seawater | place: Mediterranean Sea | collected 2009 | reverse complement strand
ATGATTATCTCCATATTTAATTTTTATGTGTGGTAAAATTATATCTATAGATTTATTTTTTTTATGAAATTCCACAACATTATCAATGTGAACTGGGTTTATTAAAGGCTCATCGCCTTGTATATCAATAATTAAATCATATTTTTTTTTTATTTTTTTATAAGCTTCATAAATTCTTTCCGTGCCGTTTTTATTTTTTTTAGATGTGAGAATTGATTTTGAATTAAATTTTTTTGCTATATCCATTATTTTTTTATCATCACAACAAATAATCACATCGTCTAATAGTTTTGACATTTTTGCTCTTTTATAAGTATGGATTATTAAAGGTATTTTATTTATTTCTAGTAAAGGTTTTGAAGGTAATCTTGTTGAACCAATTCTTGTAGGTATCAATCCCAAAATTTTCATAATTAATCTATTATTTTCCTCAATTTATTTCGAATTAAATATTCAATTTTAATTTTTTATAAATATCTTTTCCGATTTTAGTCATTTGTAAAAATTCATCAGGTGTAGCTGAAAGCGCATGGTCCCTTATTGTTGTATCAGATTTATCCAAAGTAAAGTGTTTCTCAATTATCATTGCACCTCTGGAAATTGCAATTAAACACATTTCTATTCCTATTGAATGATCACTATAACCTCTTACATGATCGTCTCTAAATTCTTTTGGAAAATAATTGGCTAGATCCTTATTATCTGTTGGATATTTAGACTCACACCATAAAAAATTTAAATTTTTTCTTTTTTTAAATGGCAATTCATCTTTATTTTTTAACATTCCTAAAGAAGCATAAGTTATTACATTTAAATCTAAAATTTTTTGTGCAAGTTTGAAGTTTTCTTTGATTGTTCTTGAAGCAATTTTTACTTTGTCAGGATTAAATTTCTTAATCAACTCAAGACCCTCATCCGAAATTATAGAAAACATTAAATCAATTTCAAAATATTTAGCCCAATCATAAAGTTGCTTAATCTTTTTTTCGTCTAATTGATTAATTTCTCCGGGTCCATCTCTCCAACCTAGTTGAAATTTTACTATTGATGCACCTGAGTGTTTTGCCTGCTTTATAAGCTCGTAACATAATGACAAATTGCCATTATAATTCATTCCTATCTCTGCAATAAATATCATCTTATTTTTTTAATAAATTATCAAAGAAACCAACTCTTTTCAGATTTTTAGTCCTATTTTTTTTATGCATTCTATATTTGTACAATGGTAATTCCAATCTTCCTATCATAAATTTTTTTTTAAACCTTTGATTAATTTCATGACCTTCTCTCATTTTAAACTTTTCATTATATAACCCGATGTTTATTAAGCATTCTTTCCTATACATTATTCCGCAAGCAATCTCTTTTTTAAAACAGTTTTCTTTAGAAAGAACTGTTTCAAAATTATCAACTTTAATATAATCAACAGCTACAGCTTGATACTCTCTATTCATATCCAAGAAAAGCTTTGTCAAAAAAAGAAAATTTCTTTGAACATAATCATCAGAGTCTACTCTAGTAACATATCTTCCCTTTGACAGCTTTATGGCTTTATTCAAAGATTTAGGTAGTCCAATATTTTTTGGGTTTCTGTAAATTCTTAAATTCTGTAAATCTTTAAAACTTTTAATAATTTTTTTTGTAGAGTCTGTCGATTTGTCATCTATTAAAATAATTTCGTAATTATTTTTATTTATAAATTGTTGATTTAAAAGACTTCTAATGCACCTTTCAATCCATTCTCCATGATTATAAGTGCAAATTACAACTGTTATGTCTGGTAACTGGTTTGTTTTTTTATTCATTGAAATTTTATTCACTATTATCTTTAAATAAACTATAAGGCCAGCTTATAATTAAGTTAATAAAATTATTTAAAAGTTAATTTAAAATAATAAATTTTGACAAAAATTAGGCCAACACCAAAAATCTTAAGACTAGATAAAGTTCTAAATATATCCTAATACTAGATTTTAATAATACAATTTAATTTAAGTAAATATTTGATTGTTAGTGAAAAAAAAAAGAAATTTAATTATCATACTCCCTAATTTTAAATTTGGTGGAGCTGGTAATTCTGTTTTTTCATTCATCAATTTCTTAAAAAAAGAGGAATTCAATATAAATATAATTTGTGTTGGGTCATGTGATTATAAAAAATTATTTAATAAAAAAGTTGAACTATTTGAACTTGAAAATAGAGGTCTCTTTTTTTTATTTCCAAAAATCATATCAATCATTAAAAAAATTCAAAAAAACCATTTTAAAAACATAGTTTATTCAAATCATCACTACACTAATGTTTACTCTATAATTCTGAAAATCTTTTTTAAAAATATTTACGTGGTGGGTGTCGAGAGAACATGTATCTACGAATTATCAAAATATTTTTCTCTTAAGGATTTCATCAAAAAAAAAATTATAAGATTATTAGTTGTCAATCTATACAAATTTTCTAATTTCATCATAAGTAATACAAAATATACAAAAAAAGAAATCTATAAGTTTTCAAAAAAAAATATCACCCAAATATATTCACCTAGTATTATGAAAATTAAAAAATACAAAAAAAAAAATATAAATGATAAAGTAAATTTGCTATGGGTTGGACGTCTGTCTGAAGAAAAAAGTTGTGAAGACCTTATTAGGTCTGTCAAATATATAAATTTTAAAGCTAATATTTTTATTTTAGGTGATGGAAAATATTATAACGCGATTAAAAAACTTGTAAGAAAAAATCAAAATAAAAATATCAATATTTATTTAAAAAAATATATTAAAAATCCTGAGACGTATTTTTCAAAATCACATATTTTAATAAACACCTCTTATTTTGAAGGGAGTAATAATGCAATAATTCAGGGTATAAATAATAATATGCTTATTTTAGCATCCAATGTTCCTGGAGGAAATAAAGAACTTTTGAAAAATAATAATTTTGGTTATTTATACAAAAAAGATGATGAAAAAGATTTAGCTTTAAAATTGAATGAGTTAAATAAGTATTACAACAAATTACATTCCAAATTAAAATTAAAAAAAAAATTTTTAATCTATTTTACTGATAATTTTAGTAATCAAAAAACCCTAAAAATAATAAACAAACTTTGAGAAGGAATATTTTTAATCAAAATTTTGAATAATTTTAATCAATTGATCTTTTTTATTTAAATTAATTTTTGAGTATTTAAGACAAAATTCCTGTCTTGCAGCCTGGACAGAGGAGTCATACCACCAAGATCCAATATCTGACCATACTTCATTAATAAATTTTGCTGCCTGATCTCTATTATTGAAGAATATATTTTTTTTCTTTAATTTTTCTAAATCTTCTAATGTTTGAGAATTTAAAAGACATTCATCTGTATTTGCAAAAATTAAGGTTGGAATATTATGTGCAAGAGTTTCCAGATAACCTGTCCCAATATATGTTTGCAATATAAGTTTTGATCTAGAAATTAAATTTAATACATTTTTATAACCTGAGTCGATGCGAATTTTACCCAAAGCATTTTTAAAAATTTCTTCTTCATTCCAACCAAATTTTCTTGCATGAAATCTTATTAGTAAATGGTTTTTAATTATCTCTTTATCAATTTTTTTACATAACTCTACATTCTCGTCAAAATATTTTTTTATTTGGTTTGTTCCAGAGTAAGAGTTTATTCTATGAGTATATTTAGTCTGTGATCTTAAAATCATTAATAAATCTTTGTTTTTATCATTATATTTAATATTTTTAATATTTTTAATTATTCCAAAAGGTACAACTTTTTTATTCTGTTTATTTTGCCATCCCCAAGACAAATATTTATCACAAATTTCAAGTTCATACTCCTCCATAGATGAAAATAAATATTGACCATAAACACCTCCGTGTTGACCAATAATCAATTTTGTATTATTTTTCTCAACACACTCAGCTACATACCTAGATTGAAAAGTTTTTTGCATAAAATGGGAGGTAAAAATTACTTTAGGCTTTTTAGGCCAATACATCTTATTCAAGTTATCATTAATTAAATCATAATCTTCCAAGAATGATTTTGGAATGAACTTTAATAAATTTTCTTTTATGAATTCCTCAAATAAATTAAAAGTATTGAAGTTTAAGGATTTTTTTCTAAAAGGATTATCAATTTTAGTATTAAAAAATTTAACACCTTGGGAATATCGTGGAAAAATTTTAAATCCCAATGATAAATTCAGTTCTTGCAATCTTCCTAGATAACTCTCTGAAATGAATAAATGTTGAGATCCTATAATTTTTTCAATTAAATTTGAGAAGTAACTCAAAAAGAGATTTTTTCTTGAATAGTTTAGCTTTAAGTATGACTTATAATCCTCTTCATCTTCGAATTTTAAATAATTCTTTTTTAATGAAAATCTGAATTTTTTAAAATTTATTAAATCAAGATATAAAAAATAATTCCATGTGTCGGTCAAAGTATACCTGGAAAATTCCTCAAAATTATTAGAAATAAAAGTTTGATCAGGATTTTTTTCTAAAACAACTGTTTCAATTTTATGATCTTTGTATGTTTCAAAAAAAAAATTCAAATTTGAATATCTCTCAAAAATAATTTGTAATAATGTGATTAACCAAGGGCCCAGTATAATTTTCCAATATCTATGACTATAATCTTTTTTATGATAAATATTTAAAGATTTAGCTAAATCCTGAAAAACTTTTTTTTCTAAAGTTTTGATATATTCGTAATCTTTTTTTAATTTTTCTCTATCGTCCCAGTGATATTTGAATGTAATGTAATCACCTTTTTTTAGTTTTTTAAAGTTTTCGTATTTTTCGCACCATTTTCCTAAAAAAATTAAATCAGATTTTTTTGGCCAAGTCTGGGATAATGCAGTAGTTATTAAAGTTTTTGTAGGCATTTATTAATCAAATTAAAAAAAAGATGTCTTTTCTTTGATTGCTAAGTGTCATTATTATTTGAATTTAAATAATTCTGCTACTCTGTAGTTTAAAATTAAGATTAAAAGTTTTCTTATTATATTTCTTAAAATAATCAAAATTTTTGAATAAGCATATTTATCTTGTTTTAAATATAAGATAAAAAAATAGTAATATCCCTTTATTTTTTGCACGAAATTTATATTGTTATCAAAATCATATCCAAATTTAACCATATAATCGTAAAATATTGTTTCTATTAACAATATTTCTTTTTTGTTTAAAACTCCTCTCCATCTTTTTTCAACATTTTCAGGATTATAAAAATTTTCTTCAGGTTTCTTCTCTAATTCGTCCCAGGCCAAATATGAAGATTCGCCTTTCCATTCTTTACCTAAAAAAGTTTGATCTAAAAGAATTTCCTCAAAGTTGATACCCATCCAGGAACATAATTTACTAATTTCAGCTCTCAAATCCTCATGCATTTTTTCATTTTGAAGAATAAAAAAGTTGTTTTTATTTTCTTTAGAAATCTTAAAAGTTGCAACCATATCTAAAATGACATGATCAAATTGAAAAGCATTTGTAATACCAATTTTATTAAGTTGACGTAGTTTATAGAAACTACCTGCAATAGAAGCTTTTGGATTTCTAAATACTAGAATATGTTTAGCATTAAAAAACAAGTCATATTTTTTATAATGCCAAGATACATGCTCATGAATTACAATACATTTAATTTTAGATAAATTAATATTATGTAATCTGCAAAACGCAAAATGAATACCAAAAAATAATCTTTTATAAAGTTCACCCTTATTATCTTTTAAATAATTATACAAGTAAGATCGGAAATTCTCTTGTTCTTCAACGTTTCTAATAAATAGTCTTCTTTTTAATTGGTAGGATACATCAATATAAAAAATATCAGCAAAAATTTTTGCTAGCTCATTATCATTTTTAATTTTCAAATTAATTAAATTTCTTTTTTCTAATTTATATATAGTTCTATAGAAGCTAAAAGCCGGCATTATTAGAATCTCAGAATGAGAATCAAGCAAACTGTGGGTCCAATCTATACCCGCATGACCTGCAGACTGTAATACAAATATCGGAAGTTTTTCAAAATTCATATTTTGATAAATAATTTTTTATCAATTTCTATAATAAATGAAATAAAATATAAATATATTTAAATTAAAATTTGTATATATATTAAAATTCTAATGAATACCTCAAAAGCAATAATTCTAGCTGCAGGAAGAGGCACTAGAATAAAAAAATTATGCTCTAATAAACCAAAATGTTTATTAAAGAATCCTTTAGATCAAAATTCTATTTTAATTAGACAAATAAATATTTTAAAAAAACATAAAATAAATGATATAGTCATTATTTCTGGATATAAATCGCATTTAATTAAAAAAGAAGTTTCAAAGTTTAAAGGGGTAAAAGTAAAATATTATCCAAAATATAAATTAACAAATAATCTTAATACTCTGCTTTATTTCAAAAAAGAAATAATTAGTAATTTTGTATGTTTATTTAGTGATGTAATTTTTGATGAAAAAATTTTGAGTAATCTATTAAAGAAAAAAAAAGATGTTGTGGCTGTTGTTGATACAAAAAAGGTTTTAAAAAATACTATGAGAGTAAAAATTAATAGATCTCATTTAACTGGTATTGGGTCACATATAACCGTCAAATCAGGAGATGGTAATTTTATAGGTATTTGTAAGTTTTCAAAAAAAGCTGGACTAAAATTAAAAAAGAATTTAATAAAACTTAAAAACAGATATAAAGATTACTATACAATTGCAATTCAAAAAATGATCAATGATAAGTCAATTGTTAATTTTATAGATTGTAAGAAATTATTTTGGAGAGAAATTGACACTATTCAAGATTATAAACAATTATTAAAAAAATATGAAAAGTAAAAAAAATGTTTATATTGGATTTGCAGCAAGTTCGATATTGAGCTCACATATAAATTTGTTCAAAAAAGCAAATAAATTAGGTAATGTAATTGTTGGGTTGTTTACAGATAAAGCTATTTTAGAATATGATGATTTACCCAACATAAAATATGAAGATAGACTTAAAATTTTATCATCAATAAAATTTATCAAAAAAATTGTGCTTCAAGATACATACGATTATACAAAAAATTTAAATTTGTTTAAACCAGATATTGTCTTGCATGGAAATCGTTGGAAAGGAATAAATGGGTTAACTATTAAAAAAAAGATTATTAAGAGCTTAAAAAAATGGAACGGTAAATTAATAGAAACTAAGTATGATTACAGTACTGTAGATAAAGAAAAGGAACTTTCTAGAAAATTACTGGACAATTCTTATAATAGAATAAGTAAATTAAATAGACTTATTAAAAATAAAGAAATTATAAGATTTTTAGAGTGTCACAATCCTCTAAGTGGAAATATTATTGAAAATACTAAAATATTTAAAAATAAAAAAATTGTAGAATTTGATGGTATGTGGTCATCAAGCTTAGCAGACTCTGCAATTAGAGCTAAGCCAGATAATCAAGCTGTTGATTATTCAACTAGAATAAATTCAATAAATGAAATATTTGAAGCTACATCAAAACCAATGTTGTTTGATGCCGACAATGGTGGAAGATTAGAACATTTACCTCATTTAATTAATAAGCTAGAAAAATTAGGTGTTTCAGCAATTGTAATGGAGGATAAAGTTGGTCTCAAACAAAATTCGCTTTTTGGAAATAAAATTCAAAAAAAAGCCCAGCAAGATAATGTTAAAAATTTTTGTAAAAAAATTAAAGAAGTTAAAAGATTGAGAAAAAATTCTGATTTTTTAATTTTTGCTAGAGTAGAAAGTCTGATTTTAAAAAAAGGGATGAAAGACGCTTTAATGAGATCGAAAAGATATCATGATGCAGGAGCTGATGTTATTTTAATTCATAGTAAAGAAAAAAACCCAAAAGAGATATTTGAATTTTCAAAAAAGTTTCATAAGATAGTGAGAAATCCAATAATCGCAATAGTACCTTCAACATACTCTAAAGTTTATGAGCACGAAATAATAAAAAATAAAATAAAAATTGTTATTTATGCAAATCAACTTTTAAGATCAATATATCCGTCTATGAAAAATACAGCGGAAAGTATACTTAAAAATAAAAGATCCTACAATATTGAAAAAAAACTTACTAAAATTTCTGAAATAATAAGTTTATTTGAGTAAAAAATCTTTTTTAATTTTTTTGATGTTATTTACTCTTAGTAAATTTTTAAAAGTTCCATTTTTTACGTAGATAAGGTGAAATACACTTCCTTTAAACTCAAAAAGAGTTTTAACATGTTTAGATAAATCATTTTTATGTTTTGTAATTATAAATTTTTGAAAACCTGTGGCTTGAGAAAATTTTTTATAGTCTAAGTCAAATTTCAGATTTATATTTCCTACTGACTCATGTTTATCATTTTTGAATACTATATATTTAAAATTTCTTTTTGATAAATTTCCTGCATTAACAATTGAACCCATATGCATTATAAATGATCCATCACCATCAATACAGATTGTATTTTTTACATTTTTATCATGCAAATTACTACCTAGAGCAACAGCAGCAGTATGGCCCATACCTCCTATCAAATAAAAAATTTTTCTTGAAATTTTTTTTTCTATGCAATTTTGAAACATTTCTCTTGAATTAAATCCAACAGAACTAAAAAACTTATCTTTTTTTGAGGATTTAGTTAAAATTTCTAATAACGCATCTCGTCTTTTAATCTTATAATTATTAAAATTATTACTCTTTTTTTTATTAACTAAAAATGAATTTTTATGTGCTAAGACAGCAACTATTTTGGATTTTTTTTTAGAGTAATCTAATAAATTTTTTATTGATTTTAGAGATTTTTTTCCATTAAGTTCTCTATACCTTATACCAAATGATTTTAGTGTTTTTTTTAAAATTTTTCCTTGAATAATATGCTGAGGTTCATCTTTTATTTTAGGGTGTCCTCTCCAACCAATTAATAAAACAATAGGTAAGCCATAAATTTCTTTGTTAAACAAGTTTGTTAATGGATCTGTGGCATTTCCCAAACCTGAATTTTGAAAATAAATCAATGGAATTTTTTTAGTCGATAGATAATATCCAGCTCCAAAAGAGACCGCAGTCCCTTCATTTGCCATTACATAATTTTTTTTTATTTTTTCAACAAATGGTGCTACACAACTATCTGGTACACCACAAAAAAAATTTATTTTATTTTTTTTTAAAAAATTAAGAAAATATTTAGGATCTACCATAATTCATTTTATTGTTGAAGTTTTAAACTAAATCGATCATATGCTCTTATATAATATTTAGTTAAAATTAAAATGAAAATTTATAATTTCAGTCCTAAAATAATTTTTTTAACTGGTCTATCCTCGTCGGGCAAAACAACATTAGGCAATCTTTTAAAGAATAAATTAAAATTAATGGGTATAAAATCAATTCATATAGATGGTGATAAATTTAGAAAAAAATTTAAATTAAACAAGTATGACCCCAAATCAAGAATAAATGTAGCAATCAAAAAGTTTACATACGGAAATCAATTTCTAAAAAAAAATAAGATGGTTATTATATCTGGTGTTGCAGCTAAATTAAAATCAAGAAAAATTTTAAAACGTAAATTTAAAGATTATATCGAGGTAAAACTTAATTGCCCACTTAAAATTTGTATATCAAGAGATAAAAAAAAAAAATATTTATTCAAATAATAAGAATTTAAATTTTGTTAATTTGAAATATCAAAAAGGAAATACTCATGATATATCTGTAAATACATTTAAAAATAAAAAAAATCAAAATGTAAAATCTATAATTAATTATTTAAAAAAAAAAAGAGTAATATACTTGTCTTAAATGCTTTGAAAAAAAATTTATGAAAAAATGGGAAAAAAATTATTTTGAAATTAAAGATGAAAAAGAAAAAAGCTCTTTGTATTTTTATTTCAAGTTTTTAAAATCGAAAATTTTTAAAAAATTAAATGGTGATATTGTTGAGGCGGGGGTGTTTAAGGGCTCAAGTTTAATCTCAACAGCTATTCTTTTACGTAAAAGAAAACTTTTAAAAAATAAATTAATTTGGGCTTATGATACATTTAGGGGTTTTCCAAAAACTAATTATAATGATAATGAAAAAATATTTGATAAACTATTTAAAGAGAAAAAAATCACCAATAATCATTATAAAAACATACTACAATTAAGAAAATATAATAAAGTTTTCAAATCTTCAAAACTAACACCAAGAAACATATCAACTTCAGAAAATTTTAATAATACAAGTTTTAAATTAGTTAAAAAAAAATTAGAGATATTTAAATTATTAAAATATATTAAATTAGTAGAGGGTGATTTTGAAAAAACAATGAAGATTAAAGGAAATATTCCAAAAAAAATAAGTGTTGGCTTAATTGATTGTGACTTATACGGAGGTTACAAAACTTCTTTAGAATTTTTCTGGCCAAGATTGGAAAAAAAAGGAAAATTATTTTTGGATGAATATTATTCCCTAAAATTTCCTGGCCCTAGGATAGCTGTCAACGAATTTATAATCAAAAATAAAAACGCAAAACTTATTAAAGAGGGTTTAAGTTTAGATTTTGAAAGATGGTCAATTCAAAAATCTTAATATTTAATCGGAATAAATAATATGGATATTGCTTAATTTAGAATTATGTACGAGAAAATATTTTAACTAATTATTAGTTATTTTTTCCTATATTGTAAATTTTATCTGTTATTTCTAATGGTTTATCCTCATGAGAAACTATAATTAATGTAATTTGATTTTTCATCTGAAGAAGTGTGTCTAAAATATTTTTTTCAGTTTCTTTATCTAATGAATTAGTTGCTTCATCTAAGATAAGTATTTCTGGTGAAAAATATAAAGCCCTTGCTAATCCTATTCTTTGTTTTTGTCCACCCGAAATTCTGACTCCTCTTTCACCAACTATTGTATTCTCTTTATCTTTAAGGCTTTGAATATAATCGACTAGACCAGAATTTTTAATTGCTAAATTTAGTTTATTATAATCAATTTCATTTTCATCTAAACCAAACGCAATATTTTTTTTGATACTAGCATCAATTAAAAAGACAGATTGAGAGACATAACCTAATTTTCTCTGCCATTCCTCTAAATTTTCAAAAATATCTATGCCATCTACAAATATTCCGCCCCTTATTGGTTTTATTAAACCAGAAATGATATTTAAAAGAGTTGATTTACCTGACCCACTATCTCCCTTTATGCCAATAAAGCTATTCTTATTTATCAAAAAATTTAAATCTTTAATTAATAATTTTTTTTCTGGGTATTTAAAAGATAGATTTTTGATTTCAATTTTTTCTAAAAATTTAATCTTTTTTAAATCTTTATTTGCCTTTGCTCTTTTTTTAATTAAATCATTGTTATCGTTTAATTGAGCCGAAATAGCATCTAAAGACGGATTTAAATAATTAAAATTTTGAAAAGATGAAAAAATTTTTAATAGTGAAGGAATTATTTTAAAAGCTGATGCAGTGTATAAGGCTAAAATAGGAATAATGTCTTTAGGACTATTATTTGATTGAATTAGAAAATAAATCAAAAAGATTACAATAAGAATTCCTAATAATTCAACAATATATTTTGGCAAGAATTCAATTATCTTAAATCTAAAATTTATATCCAAAAGTCTTTTTTTAATTTTGTAATTTTGCTTTATAAAGGACTCAGAACTATTGTTTAAAATAATTTCTTTAAAAGCAGTTATACCTTCGTATAAATTTTTGGTTAAATAATAATTTGTATCAAATCTAGTTTGACCCCAAACTTTAATTTTTTTTTTTGTTAAAAAATTATATAAAAAAATTATAAAAGAAATAAATAATATAGTATTAGTTGTGAATAAAGGTTGTGCTAAAATCAGTAATGTTATTAATCCTAAAACAATTATGACATCATTAATTAATGTAAGAACTCTCAAAAGTATAGAGTCCACCACACCACTCTCGGTTATATTTCTTATTAAAAGAGCTGAATTTTTATTTATATGAAACTCGTAACTTTGCTTAAGATAATAAGAATATATTGTATTCATAATTCTTAAACTCACAATATTTATAAACGCTGTTTGGATTATATTGAAAAAAATTAGATATATATTTTTTATAAGGAATAAAAAAAATAATATTAAAAGCATTTGATTAAAATTTATATCTATTCCCTCAAAACCTAGTCTTTCAAAAAAATTTGAAATATAATTATCATCTATCAAAGATCCAATTAGAGGCAAAAAAGAACCCACTGTGAGCATTTCAAACAACATTGCAACAATCATTAGTAATGTTATGAAAAAAGAGTAAAGTTTTTCCTTGTAAGTTAATATGTTAAATAACTTAAAAAAAATTACGTAACTACTCATAATCTTAAAATCTAAATATCTTAGTTTGAATAATTTGAAAAAAAGTCAATTTTATCTTTTAAAAAATCTTTGTAAATTATTTATTGTAATTTTAGAAGCTAATTTTTCTGACTCGTATGTAAGCCCAGCCATATGTGGTGTAATATAAACATTTTCAAAGTCAGATACTTCAAATATTTTACTTTTTTTTATTGGTAACTCATGTTCATTTGAAACAACATCTGTTGCAAAAAACTTAATTTTTTTTGTTTTTACAAATTTAACTAAACTTATTTCATCTATTATTTCACCACGTGAAGTATTGATAAGAATACAATTTTTTTTTAATTGACTTAATTTATCTTTATTAAAAAACTTTAAATTCTTTTTATTAAGATGGATGCAAATGCACACAGCATCACTTTTTTTCAACATTTTATCTAAATTTGAAACTTGTATGACTTTTTTGTTTTTAATTTTCAACAATGGATCGTAAGCCAAAACCTTCATACCAAATGCTGACGCATACCTTGCCAAATTTGACCCTATTCTTCCAAATCCAATAATACCAATAGTTTTTCCATCTAATTGATTGCCTCTTAAAAACTCCTCAGACTCTCTCCAATTACCTGATTTTCCCAGTAGAATTCCTTTGTAAAGATTTTTAAATGCAGCCAACAGTAGAGCGAATGTAAATTCAGATGAAGCTTTAATTTTTTTGATAAACTTATTATTTCTTATGGATACAACTTTAATATTTTTTTTCTCACAACAATCTAATGATATATGATTTACGCCCGTTGAAGGTGTTGCTATTATTTTTAAATTTTTTGCATAATCTAATAAATCACTGTTAATAATAAACTTAGGAGATGGATGACAAATCCATCCCTCAAACTTATTTATAATTTTTTTTAATTTGATCAAAACTTAATTTATATCCGTAAAATACATTAAAATATTTTTCTAATTCTTTTTTATTTTCATCCAAAAAATTCATTGGTGATGTGACTAATAAATTTATCTTACTATTTTTTGATTTGAAGTTTTGATCGATTTTTGTAATTTTTTTAGGATAATTATTACACTTTCCACTCTCAATCAAAATTTTTGCTAAATTAAAATCGAAAATAGTATCAATATTGATAGATTTTTGATCCGACATTATCATAGGAAAACTTTTTTTTCCGTTTCTACTATTTTTTTTTATTAAAGTTTTTCTTGTCATTGCGTAGATGGCGCCATTTCGAATATAACATGGTTCGAAATCTTGTCTTCGTGATCCAATATCTGGTTCTGGGTAATCTTTGCAAAAATTTGTAACTATATTATTTTTAATTCTTTTTAATCTTGTGGGATGTTTTTCACCTGTGTTAACATAACTTATAACAGAGTCACAATTTTTCTTTACTAATATTTCAAGAGCTTTATCAACATCTACTTGATCCCTTAATGGGGATACGCAAGGTAATTCTATTATATAATCAAATTTCTTTTGATAGATTTTTTCTGTTTGAACAACGGCGTGTTTCAATGCTGTTACAGAGGGGACTTTATCTCCTGAATATATTCTGGGTCTTTTAAACGGTGCTTCTGCACCATAAACTTTTGCAATATTTCTTATTTTATTAGAGTCGGATGATACAATAACCTTATCAACATATTTACTTTTTAGAGCTGCATATATTGAATAACTTACTAATGGATGGTTATTTATTTCTTTTATATTTTTGTTCTTAATCCCTTTAGACCCTCCTCTTGCCAATATAACAGCCAAACAATTTTTTTTTTTAATCATAATGTTATTTGAGAAAATTTGCCTTTCTTAAGAGCAGACTTAATATCAACAATAAGGTTAATCTTTTTAATTTTTTTTCTGAAAAAGTTGAATTTTTTTAAGATTTCTTTGTGGGGAACAGCTAATATCAAAATATTAAAAAAGTTATTTTTCAAATGGCTTATATCATTCACACCTAACAAAAACTTTTGATGCTTCCTGTTTAAATGAGATTTTATTACCAAAGGATCATATATTCTTAAATAAGTCTTTGTTTTTAAAAAGTGATTTACTAAATCCTCTATCTTTGAATTTCTAATATCTGAGCAATTTTCTTTAAAACTATAACCTAAAATCAATACTTTAGATTTTTTTTTTTCGATATTATTTTTTTTTGAATATTTATTGACTAATTCGTATACATGTTTTGACATTTGGTCATTCGTTTTTCTACCTGATAGGATTACTTTGGGATTGAAACCAATTTTTTTTGATTTATAAGTAAGATAGTACGGATCGACACCAACACAATGTCCTCCTACTAAACCTGGCTGATATTTAACAAAATTCCATTTTGTAAGTGCAGCATTTAAAACTTCATTTGTATTAATACCTAATTTTGAAAAAATAATTGAGAGTTCGTTTATTAAGGCTATATTTAGATCTCTTTGAGTATTCTCAATTACTTTAGCAGCTTCTGCGACTTTTATACTTTCTGCTTTATAAACACCTGCTTTAATAATTGATTTATAAACGTTGTAAATTTTTTTCATTGAACTCTTATTTGAAGAGCTAATTACTTTTTTTATATTTTCTATTTTGTGTTTTTTATCACCAACGTTAATTCTTTCTGGTGAATAACCATAATAAAAATCAACGTTTGCTTTTAATCTTGAAAATCTCTCAAGCACTGGCACACAAACTTCTTCTGTGCATCCTGGATAAACTGTTGATTCATAAATTACAATTGATTTTTTTTTTAAAGTTGAACCTACAATTTTTGAGGCGTTTATTAAATGGCTCAAATCAGGTGTCTTATTTTTTTTTACTGGAGTTGGTACTGTTACAATAAAAATATCTGAATCTTTAAGATCATTTATATTATTTGTAAAATTTATTTTTTTTTTTTCAATACGAGAAATTTTTTGATCCTTAAATATATCAATCCCTTTTTTTAATTGATCTATTCTTTTGTGATTGGCATCATAACCAATAACTTTAAAGTGTTTTGATAATTTAATTGCTAAAGGTAAGCCAACATAACCTACTCCAATAATTGAGATTAGATCACTCATTTAACTCTATAGTAATGTTTAAACCAGTTAACAAAATTATTCACACCCTCCTCTATTTGAACTTTTGGTGTATATTTGAGTTCTTTTTTAATATTATCTGTTTTTGAAAAGACATCTACAACATCACCTTTCTGTAAAGGCAAATAATTAATTTTAGCTTTTTTATTCAAAAATTTTTCTAATAGTTTAAGGTACTCAATCAGATTAGTTCTTTTATTAGATCCAATATTATATATTCTGAATGGATAAATACTTGAACTTGGATCTGGTTTATGTGGATTCCATTTTCTATTTTTTTTAGCTGGATTTTTTACTGCTAAAACTATTCCATCAACAATATCACTTATATATGTAAAATCTCTTGAATGATTACCTTTATTAAAAAGATTAATTTTTTTGTTTTGTAGAATATTTTTCGTGAAAATAAAAAGAGCTTGGTCTGGTCTTCCCCAAGGACCATAAGCAGTAAAAAATCTAAGACCAGTTGTTGGCAAATTATATAATGCACTATATGAATGTGCCATAATTTCATTGGATCTCTTTGTTGCTGCATATAATTGAATAGGATGATCTGCTATATTTTTTTCAAAAAAAGGAAAATTTTTGTTTGCCCCATAAACACTGCTTGAACTCGCATAAACAAAATTTTTCACATTAAATTCTTTTGATAAACTTAAAATATTAAAAAAACCAACCAAATTGCTTTTTATGTAAGAAAAAGGTTTTAATAATGAATATCTTACACCTGCTTGCGCTGCTAAATTAACTACAATATCTGGTCTATTTTTTTTGAAAATATTTTTAACTAAATTTGCTTTTTCTATATCAACTTTATGAAACTTAAATTTTTTATACTTTTTAAGTAATTTAAGCCTATCTTTTTTTAGTTTTACATCGTAATAATTATTTAAATTATCCAACCCTACAACTTTATAATTTAAATCCAGTAATTTTTTAGATACATGAAATCCTATAAATCCACATGTTCCGGTAACGATAATTTTCATAAATATTTATTTAGAACTAATGAATATATTAAAATTATTTTTAATCAATTAAATATGCTTTTTTTATGGCTAAATTTTATCTCTCAAAAAAAATTAGTTATTATTATAAATTCAGATAT
>MDTB01147749.1_pt1 | contig 16550 bp, 13 predicted proteins | sample 811161 | NCBI WGS metagenome assembly MDTB01 (sample SAMN05326650, study PRJNA326480) | marine metagenome | isolation source: seawater | place: Mediterranean Sea | collected 2009 | reverse complement strand
GTTAGATCAGTCAGGAAATAAAGTCTCAGCAGGTATATATTTCTATAGTTTACAAACTAATGAAATGACACTGACTAAGAAAATGATATTAATGAAATAAATTAGAATAAATCATATAAAGGAGATAAAAATGGAATATTCTTGGTTTACACCAGGTCACGAAAACTTTTTAGTAAGTTTTTCTTTCTGGTTCGCAACAGCTGTAATGTTAGCATCAACTGCTTTCTTCATAATGGAAAGAAATGATGTTTCAGCAAAGTGGAAAACCTCATTATCTGTTGCAACATTAGTTACAGGTATAGCTTTTTGGCATTATCTATATATGTCAAAAATGTTTTTGACGGGTAATGGATCACCGCTTGCATTAAGGTATGTAGACTGGTTAATTACTGTGCCATTACAGATTGTAGAGTTTTATTTAATTCTTGCAGCTGTAACAGTAGTAAGTAGATCTTTATTCTGGCAACTACTTGGAGCTTCTGTAGTTATGTTGTTAGGTGGATTTTTTGGTGAAGCTTGTGAAGGCTGGGCAATGCCAGGCTTTATCGTAGGTATGGCCGGTTGGTTATATGTATTATACCTAATCTTTATGGGTGAAGCTTCTAAAGTAAATAGCAATAGTGGAAACGAAGCAAGTCAAAAAGCGTTTAATGCGCTAAGATTCGTTGTTCTGATTGGTTGGTCAATTTATCCAATTGGATACTTCGTTAATATGTCTGGAGATGCTGTAAATACAACTAATATTATTTACAACTTTGCAGATTTAATTAACAAAGCTGCATTCGGTTTATTTATTTGGGCTGCAGCTAAATCTGACAAAAAATAATCTTTTCTTACCTAGTTAGGGGCTACTTTTATGTGGGTAGCCCCTTCAGATCTACAAAAGAATGTTTAAGTATGATTATATAATAAAAGGTGCAGGTTGCGCTGGTCTTTCCATAGCGTATTATTTAAATGATTCAGGTGCATTAGAAAATAATACACTTGCTATTATTGAAAATAGAGCTAACTATGAAAGAGATAAAACATGGTCTTTCTGGAAAACAAATAAACATGATTTTGAAGATTGCGTTATCAAGTCATGGAAACAGTTTGAACTTATAAATGGTAATAATAAAGTAAATGTAGCATGCGAGAATTATCCGTACCAAACTATTGATAGTAAATTATACTACAATAAGATATTATCTGAAATTAAAAAAAATTCTAACATTTACTTTCACACATCTGAGGATAAAGTAGATTTAAACGAAGGAATTTTTTTTAACAGCGTTTATAATAAAGGTCGTAAACAAAAAAAATCAAAAATTTTTTGGCAACATTTTTATGGTATGGAAATTGAAAGCAATAAAAATATTTTCGAGAATAATAAATTTTGTTTAATGGATTTTAAAAATACGCAAAATGATAATATACATTTTTTCTACATTCTACCATTTTCAAATAAAAAGGCTCTCATAGAATCAACATGGATTTCAAAAGAAACACATTTTGATATTCAAAAATGCAGACTTCAAGTAGAAAATTACATTAAAAATAATATAAAGATTAAAGACTATAATATTACTTTTGAAGAAAATGGTTCTATCCCGTTATTTCACAACAAGATTAAAACGCAAAATAATGAGATTTTAATTGGATCATTTGGGAATATGACAAGAAGAAGCACAGGTTATACTTTTTTAAATATACAGAAACATTCAAAATATATTATTAAAAATATCAATAATATTTTACGCTCACCAAAATACAGAATTCAATCAAAATATCAATTTTTAGATAATATTCTATTTAAAGTTATAGATTCATTTCCAAGTGAAATGCCTGAAATATTTACAAATTTATTTTTAAAAAATTCAGATTCTGTGATCAAGTTTTTATCGAATGAAAGTAGTTATAATGATGATATCAATGTCATAAATAACATGCCAAAAAAATTATTTCTTAGGGCGCTGTTTAAATGATAAGCAAAGTTAACAAATATTATAATCATGTTAATTTTTTTACACTTGCATCATTATTTGCAGTAGTAGTGAATTTTATTTTTAATTTTTCAGACTCAACAGTATTGATAAATATTTTATCTTTCCTATTAATAGCATCTGTTGGGATTACTCATGGTTCTTATGATATCAAAAAAGGACAAATACTTACAAGATTTTTTAATTTAAAATCGATTAAACTATTTTTAATACTTTATATATTTGTTGCTATGTCAATTATGGCTTTTTGGTATTTATTACCAACTATCACTTTATTATTATTTTTAACAATATCTATTTACCATTTTGGAAATGAAGAGTTTGAGTATTTTAATATTAAAACAAATCTTTTTATTTCAATTTTCAGAGGCTTAATGATAATTATTGCTCCATTAGTATTTCATTATGAACAAACATTTAAAATATTTCAAAGTATCAACTTCAGTATTAATGATAAACTATTTTTTTTTATGAGTAATAATTATACCATTCTTATAATATTTGCATTAATAAATATTTTATTTTCATTAATTGTCAATGGCAATAATCGTAATAGATTTATTTTACTATTAGATTTATTAACTTTAATATTAATTAATTTTATATTTACACCTATTTTTTCATTTTCTCTTTATTTTTGTTTTCTTCATTCTAAAAGAAATATTTCAAAAATAAGAAAATACTTTTTGAGATTAAATAATTCAAATTTTAATTCTGTTAAATGGATTTCTATTGTTACTTTCTCTTTATTTTTGATTACATTGCTTTTTCTGTTTTCTAGAAATCAAATTTTATTTTCAATCAATAATACAATTTTTATTGGATTAGCTGCATTAACATTTCCCCATATTTTAACTGAGTTTACTTTTAATAAAATTATTAAAGAGAAAGTTTAGTATTATGAAAAACATCACAATTATTGGAAGTGGATTAGCTGGAATGTCAGCTGGATGCTATTTAGCAAAAAATGGTTACACTGTTAATATTATTGATAAAAATTCAACTTGTGGCGGCAGATTAGCTCAAATCAAATCTAATGGATTTACTTTTGATAAGGGTCCTTCATGGTATTGGATGCCTGATATTTTTGATAATTTTTTTAAGGATTTCAAAAAACAATCTTCTGATTTTTATTCATTAAAAAGACTTTCTCCATCATATCAATTTTTTACTGAAACATCTATTTATCAATTGCCTTCAAATTTTAATCAGCTATGTAATTTATTTGATAAAATAGATCCAGGGTCGTCTAAAAAATTAGAACTTTTTTTAAAGTCAGCTGAACTGAAATATAATCTTTCCATTAAGCAATTTTTAAATTTACCTGGACAATCTTATTCTGAATTTTTAAAACCTGAAATAATTAAAAATTTATCTAAGATGAATATTTTTATTTCACTTAGAAAACATATTAGAAAATATTTTTCAAATGATGATATAATTAAGATTCTCGAGTTTCCTTCCATGTTTTTAGGTGGAAGTCCAAATAATACTCCTGGAGTTTATAGTTTAATGAATTTTGCTGATATTAAAGGTGGAACCTGGTATCCTAAAGGTGGTATGTATGAGATTTCAAAATCTATTGAAAAACTAGCGAAAGATTTAGGTGTAAAATTTCATTTTAATGTTGATGCCAAAAAATTTAATGTAGAAAATAATAAGATAAAAAGTCTAGTATGTCAAAATAATATTGAATTCACATCAGATTATTTTATTTGTAATGCTGAGTATCCGTATGTTCAGAATAATTTAATAGAAAAAAAATATCAAACATACAATAATGAGTATTGGAAAAAATGTAGAGTATCTCCATCTGCAATTATCTTTCATTTGGGTGTTTCTAAAAAAATTAAATTTTTAAAGCATCATAATTTATTTTTTGATGAAAACTTTGATGAACATTTAGATGATATTTACAATAAAAATATTAACCCTAAAAAACCACTTTTTTATGTATGTTGTCCAAGCAAAACCGATGACTGTGTCATCCCTAATCATAATATGGAAAATTTATTTATTTTAATTCCAATTTCAACAAACACAATAGTTAATGATGAATTAGTCAATTTTTATTACGATTATGTTATAAGTAAAATTGAAAAATATGAAAAAGATTTAATTAGAGATAATATTATTGAAAGAATATCATACACTAAAAAAGATTTTGTATCTGAATATAATGCATATAATGGAAATGCTTACGGTTTAGCTAACACATTGTTTCAAACTGCAAATTTCAAACCAAATATTAAAGATAAAAAAATTAAAAATTTATATTACTGTGGCCATTTTACCGTTCCAGGTCCTGGGTTGCCACCATCACTTATATCAGGTAAGATTGCATCAGAATTATTAATGAAAAACTAAAAAATGAAAAATATATACGACAAATTATCCACAAATGTTTCATCTTCAGTAATGTATGAATATAGTACATCATTTTATCTCAGTACATTTTTACTATCTAAAAAAATGAAAGAAGCTATATATTCAATATATGCATTTGTAAGATTAGCTGATGAAATTGTTGATTCATTTCATGATTATGATAAAGAAAAATTATTAAATGATTTCCATAAAGAGTTTGATATATCTATTAAACAGAAAATCAGCCTAAATCCTATTTTCAATTCGTTTCAATCAACTTATCATAAATATAATTTTGAATATGAATTAGTTGATTGTTTTTTAAACAGTATGCGATTAGATTTGCAAAAACAATCATATGATAGCGACATGTTTTCAAAGTATATTTATGGCTCTTCTGAAGTAGTTGGCTTAATGTGTTTGAAAGTTTTTGTAAATGGTAATACAAAAAAATATAATCAGTTAAAGCCCTATGCAGTAAGTTTAGGTGCAGCATTCCAAAAGGTTAATTTTTTAAGAGATATTGATCATGATATCAAAACATTAAATAGAGATTATTTCAATTTAAATTCTTCAGAAAAAATAACAGAAGAGATAAAGAAAGAAATTATTTTAGACATTAAAAATGATTTTAAACATGCTTTGATTGGAATTAAATTGCTTGATAAAAATGTTCAATTTGGTGTTTACACTGCATATTTATTTTATCAAGAACTTCTTTCTAAAATCGAAATTATTGAAGCATCAGAATTATTTAAGAAACGTATTAGTGTCATCAATTATAAAAAAATCATTTTATTATTTAAATCCATTCTTAATATCAGTTTAAATTTAAAATTTTAATTTTTTTAAATGTTTTATGTAATTCTTATCTAATTTATTTAAATTTAGATATAATTATATAAAATATTTTTTAGAGGGAAAAATGACATATAGAAATATGAATACTATTCCGCTTGGGACTAAATTAAAATTAAAAAAAACTGGTGAAGTTGTTACTCTCGTTGACATATTTCATTATCCTACTACATTTAAGGTAGAGTATGATAATGGTCAATTTGACAATGTCAGGACTCATGCAGTAGAATTTATTGATGAATAATGTTTAGTAAAATCACAAAATTAACATGGATGATTAGGTTATTTGGCATATCTAAAGTAGCTATGATTGCCTATTGTAGACCACGTGTTATTTCTTTTGATGATAATAGATTAGAAATAAAAATACCATTAAAAAGACGAACAAGAAATCATTTAAATTCTATGTATTTTGGAGCTTTATCAGTTGGTGCTGATATTACAGGTGGTTTTTTAGCATTACCTGCAATACAAAATTCTAAAAGAAAAGTAGCGTTAATTTTTAAAGATTTTAATGCAAAATTTTTAAAAAGAGCTGAGTCTGATGTGCACTTTATCTGCGAAGATGGACAGGCAGTAAAAAAATTAGTTGAAAAAGCGATTGAAACTCAAGAAAGAGAAAATTTTAAATTAAAGATCTTAGCAAAATGTCCAAAGATTTCAAATGACATTGTTGCCGAATTTGAACTGACCTTATCCTTAAAAGACTATACCAACCGTTAAGGAGAATTCATTAATAAATTAAAAAATGTCATTGATTTTCAGGATTTGATGCTTTATAGAGTCCATGAAATTTTGTTAATTGCAAGTGAATATGATTCTTATATTCTTGAAGAAGATGGTAGATTGACTGAGCAAATCTTAGGTGAATATATTGGTATGAACTTAAGCTATGCTCCAAGACTTTGGAATGCCTCATCTGCAAGCGATGCCATGGATATGTTAAATAATAGATCTTTTGATTTAGTGATAATTATGCTTCGAATATCTGACATGAATCCAATCTCTCTTTCAAAAAAAATAAAAAAAAGTTATCCAGACAAACCAATTATTTTATTAGCGTTTGATGAGTCAGAGTTAGAACACATTCCACAAAACTATAATCAAACAATTGATAATATATTTATTTGGTCTGGTAACTCTAATGTTTTTCCTGCAATTATAAAATACGTAGAAGATAAAGAAAATGTTAGTAGAGATACTAAAGAAGGTGATGTTCGTTCAATTATCGTTATTGAAGATACACCAAGATATTATTCAAGTATACTTCCAATGTTATATAAATTAATTGTTTATCATACCAAAAAATTAATAAATGAAAGTTTAGATGATACTCAAAAACTTTTTCATTTAAGAAAGCGCCCAAAAATTTTACTAGCACAAAATTATGAACAAGCAGTTTTATATTTTGATAAATATCAAAAAAATTTATTAGGAATTATATCTGACATTAGATTTCCCAAATCAGGGATTAAGCATAAAAGTGCAGGAATAAAATTTTCAGAATATGCCCACTCAAAAGATGAAGGTATTCCAATTATTTTACAAACTACTGAGGTTATAAATTCACAAGATGTCTCTCACATAACAGATTTATTTTTAAATAAAAATTCATCAACATTGTATTACGATCTTAAAGATTTAATTATCAAAAATTTTGGATTTGGTAATTTTATTTTTAAAGATTCAAAAAGTAAATCAAAAATTATTAAAGCAACTAACATAGAAGAATTATATAAAGGTATTGAAATAATATCTACTGAATCTTTAGTGTATCATGCTTCGAGAAATCATTTTTCAAATTGGTTAGCTGTTAGAGGTGAATTTGATATTGCCAACCAATTTAGAAAATTAAAAAATTCTCATTTTGACCATACAGAAGATAGACGATTATATCATTTAGATTTATTAGAAAATGCTCTTAAAAATAGAAAAGAGAAATTTAAACTGGTTGATTTTAAACAAAAAAATATAGAAAGTTCAAATTTTTTAAGAATTGGTAAGGGTTCACTTGGTGGAAAAGCTAGAGGATTAGCTTTCCTAAATGAAAATATTTTTAAAGATAAAATTAATGAAAAATTTCCATCTTTAAATATTAAAGTACCAAGGACAGCGGTTGTTTCAACAGATTCATTTGATATATTTATGGATGAAAATAATTTATGGGAAATAGCATTAAATAGCACTGATAATGAAGCGATTTTAAATCATTTTATGAAGGCTAGATTATCTAAAGAAGTAATTAAATCAATTAAATCATTTTTAAAAACAATCAAATCTCCTTTAGCAATCCGTTCTTCAGGTCTATTAGAAGATTCACAATATCAACCATTAGCAGGAATGTATTCTACATTTATGATACCTAATTCTTCAGAATCCGAAAAAGAAAAGCTTAGCCAAGCATGTGAAGCAATAAAAAGAATTTATGCATCTACATTTTATAAAGCTCCTAAAACACTTTTATCACAATTTATTCAAAGACATGAAGAAGAAAAAATGGCTGTTATTATTATGGAAATGATTGGAAAAAATCATAATGATAGATTTTATCCAACTTTTAGTGGTGTTGCACAAAGTCATAATTATTATCCTGTATCACATATGCAAAGAAATCAAGGAATTGGTTTTGTTGCTCTTGGTTTAGGAAAAACAATTGCTGAAGGTAAAAAATCATTACGATTTTCTCCTTACTATCCTGATATTATTTCACAATTCTATTCAAGTAGTACGATGCTGGAAAATTCTCAAAATCAGTTTTTTGCTCTTAATTTAAAAAATGGTGATAATCCTATGATAAATGGTGAAAGTAAAAACTTATCTTTATACGATTTAGATATTGCTGAAAAAGATGGTGAATTAAAATATTTAGCTTCTGTTTTTGATACAAACGATAATGTTGCAAGAGATTCACTTAAAAATAATGGGCCAAGAGTTTTAACCTTTTCAGGAATTTTAAAATATAATCGTTTTCCATTAGCAGAAATTTTAAAATATTTTTTAGAATACGGACAGTCATCTTTAGGGTGTCCAGTAGAATTAGAGTTTGCTGTTAATTTAAACGAAAATAAGAAGGATGATTTTTCATTACTTCAAATGAAACCTATGACGATTAGTTCATTTAATAGATCAAAAATTGATGAGGATATAGACAAAGATTTATTGTTATGTAAAAGTAATATAGTATTAGGTGAAGGAATCATAAATGATATTAGAAATATTATTTATGTAGATTTAAAAGAGTTTGATGTATCTAAAACTAAATTGATTGCACATCAAATTGAAAAACTAAATGATAAGCTTGGCCCTAAAAATCCATACTTACTTATGGGGCCTGGAAGGTGGGGTTCATCTGATCAATGGTTAGGTATACCTACATCATGGGACCAAATTAATAATGCTAAAATTATTCTTGAGTTAAGTATAGAAGGTTTAGAACCTGACCCATCATTTGGAAGTCATTTTTTCCAAAATTTAACTAGCTTGCATCTTGGTTATTTTTCTTATAATAAAAAACAAACCATTAATGATATAAATTGGGATTTTATAAATAAATTGGATGTATTAGAAAGTGATGGGTGTGTAAAGTTACTAAAACTTCAAAAACCTCTAAAATGTATGATTGATGGAACTACAGGAAAAGGCATTATTTTTGAAAATTAAACTACTCCTTGATCAATCATTGAATCTGCAACTTTAATAAATCCTGCAATATTAGCACCTTTAACGTAATTAATAAAATCACCTTCTTTGCCATGCTCAGTACATTGACTATGAATATCTTTCATAATTTGATTTAATCTGTTATCTACTTCTTCTTTTGTCCATGAAATTCGCATACTATTTTGACTCATTTCTAAACCAGATACTGCAACACCTCCTGCATTTGCAGCCTTACCAGGTCCAAACAAAACCTTATTATTAATAAATTCATGTACAGCATCTGTTTCGGTAGGCATATTTGCACCTTCAGCAACACAAATACAGCCATTATTAATTAAATTTTTAGCATCATTAAGATTGATTTCATTTTGAGTAGCGCAAGGAAGTGCTACATCACATTTTATACTCCATGGTCTTTCACCTTCAATATAATCAGCTTCAAAATTACTTACGTATTCACTAATTCTACCTCGTTTATTATTTTTTAAATCCTTTACAAATTCTAATTTTTCAGTATTAAGACCATTTTTGTCATAAATAATTCCAGAAGAATCTGATAAAGTGACTACTTTTCCACCAAGTTCAATAACTTTTTCAGCAGCGAATTGAGCAACATTTCCTGAACCAGAAATAGCTACAACTTTTCCATCAAAAGATTGGTTCTTAGTTTTTAGCATTTCTTGAGCAAAATATACAGCTCCGTAACCGGTAGCTTCTGGCCTAATTAAGCTTCCGCCCCAGTTTAAACCCTTACCTGTTAAAACACCTGTAAATTCATTTCTAATTCTTTTATATTGTCCAAACATAAATCCAATTTCTCTTCCACCAACACCTATATCACCAGCTGGAACATCAGTATTTTGTCCTATGTGTCTAGATAATTCAGTCATAAAAGATTGGCAGAATCTCATCACCTCATTATCAGATTTTCCTTTTGGATCAAAATCAGAACCACCTTTACCACCTCCCATTGGCAATGTTGTTAAACTATTTTTAAACACTTGTTCAAAGCCTAAAAATTTTAAAATACTTAGGTTTACGGATGGATGAAATCTTAAACCACCTTTGTAAGGACCAATAGCAGAATTAAATTCAATTCTATAACCTTTATTAACTTGTATTGTTCCTTTATCATCTGTCCAAGGAACTCTAAACATTATAACTCTTTCAGGTTCAGTAATTCTTTCTAAAATGGAATTATATTGATATTGTGGATTATCATTAACAAAATCCCAAATTGATTCAATAACTTCATGAACTGCTTGGTGAAATTCAGTCTCATTTGGATTTTTTAATTTCACTGATTCTAAAAAATCATTTACACTAGCATACATAACGTAAACTCCAATATTTATTTATATAAAATTAACAACTTGTTACATACGAAAATTACGAAATAATGTGTAACTTCAAACAGTATTTATTGATAAAAAAAGATGATAAAAATAAAAAAATATTTCATAAACCAATCGTTAAACAATTCAGCTAGAACTTTATTTATATCTGTATTATTAACACTCTTTGTATTTTGGGGAATAAAAACATTTAGATTAGATGATGATTTAGTAAAGACATTTCCTCAAGATCTTCCTTCAAAAATAATATGGGATAGCATCGTAGATGAATTTGGTCAAACAGAATTTGTATTTGTATCATTTGGCAGATTAAATCATAATATATTAAATGATAAATATGCATTAAAGCAAAATCAGATATTTACAGATGCAGTTTTAGAAGATATAAAAGGTGTTGATAAAGTTATTTCTTTATCAACATACAATAAATTTGATGGAGATTCTGATTATTTAGATATTGGATTATTACAACCTGAAAACTTTTTGACTGACTTTGAAAATGATTCAATTATTGATACGATTTTAAAAGATATAAAATATTATTTTGATAAAAATCCAGAACAAAAACAACGTTTAGTTAGCACCAATAATGATTATTTAAATATAGCAATCAGACCAGTTGATAAATCTAAAGGTTATACTGATATTGTTTTACAAGTAAAAAATTTAGCAAATAAACATTTATCAGATTATGAAATTCATTATGCTGGGCAACCTTATCTTGCTGGAGAAACACCAGCATTAATTAAAAAAGATGTAACTATATTAATGTCAATAGGTGTAGTTATCATGTTTATTATTTTATTTTTGAATTTTAGAAGTATTTATGCTGTATTTTCAATTTTATTAACAATTATTTGTTCATTTTTAGTAATGCTAGGTTTTATGGGATGGATGAGATATCTAACTGGTAGTAATTTTTTTGATTTCACAATGATGAATACATCTATGCCCATCATTTTATTAACCATAGCTAATTCTGATGGAGTTCATATAGTTTCAAAATTTTTCAAAGAATTTAGAAGGTCTAAAAATCAAGAAAAAGCTTTAACATCAACTATGGATAGTTTAACTCAGCCTATTTTCCTTACATCAATTACTACTTCAGCAGCATTTCTTACTTTACTTTCTTCTCCACTTGACTATATGATAGGATATGCATTTGGTATTGCATTTGGTGTGATGTGGGCATTTTTCTTATCTTGTACAATGCTTCCTTCTCTAATATCTTTAAAAAAGTGGTCTTTAAAATCAAATGCTATATCTAAAGAAAGTTTAATTGAAAAATTAACAAATAAAATTGGTGAAATTGTTCACACTCAACCTAAAAAAGCATTATTTGGAAGTTTGTTAATAGTAATTATATCAGCAATTGGTATATGGCTAATTAATGTAGAGGTTAATGTAATTAAGTTTTATAAAAAAGGAAACCCTATTAGAGAAAGCACGATTTTTATTGATGATAATTTTACAGGAACAATGAATCTTTCAATAAAACTTGAATCTGACATAACTGATGATGAAGGTATTCCTAACTATAATAATTATTTAAAAGTATATCAACTTCAAGAGTTTTTAGAAAGTAATGATCAAATTAGTATGACTTTTTCATTTGCTGATGTTTTAGGGCAATCTTACAAAGCATACACAAATTCTGATTCAGAATTTATACCTAGCGCAGATGAGTTAGAGGGCACATATACGATGTTAAGTATTAGTGACAAATCAGAAATTGAAGATGATCTAAATTCTCTTTTAGGTGAAAATTATGATGAAGATTTTTATGATTTAGATAAACTTCTTATTACAGCAATGATCAAAACAATTTCAACTGAAGAAATTCAAAAATTAATTTCACAAACAGAAGATTATATATCAAATAATTTCAATCAAGATAGTTCTAATTTATATATTTCAGGCTTATCAGTATTTATTAAAGATTTTGTAAATATTATTGTTCAATCATCAATGACAAGTATTTTTCTATCCCTAGTTTTAATATTATTTATAACCGGGTTATTTTTTAAATCTCTAAAATGGGGCATATTATCTATCATACCTCTTGGATCAGCAATTATTTTAAATTTTGGTTTAATGGGAATTTTTGGCATTGATTTAAATCATATGACTGCTTTATTATCATCTGTTATTATTGGAGTTGGCGTTGATTTTTCGATTCATTATATATCGGAATATAGAAGAAACATAATTAATGATTTAGATCAAAATAAGATTAATTTAAGGACATCAAAAGATGTTGGCTATCCTATCTTACTTGATGTTTTTTCAAATATGGGTTTTATTGCCTTATTATTTTCTATCTTGATTCCAATGAATCATATGGGTGGTTTAATGGTATTTGCAATGATATCAACATCATTTGGTACATTAACTATACTTGCTAGTTTGATTAACATTCTTAAAATTAAAAGGATATAATTACATGAAATTTAATATATTTATTTTTATCATAATTTCCAGCTTTCTACATTCAAATACATTGAGTGGTTACGACCTAGCAAAACTTATGGATGAAAAAAAACAACCCTTAAGCTCCAAAACAGAAATTTCTATGAAACTTATCAATTTGAAGAAAGATAGAATTAAACAAAAAGATATGGTATCTGTAACAAAAGATGATGGAAATAAAATGCTTCTATTTTTTAAAACTCCTAAACGAGATAAAGGTGTTGGTTTTTTAAAAATTGAAGATTCCAATAATGATAAGTTAAGTTTATTTATTCCAAAATTAAAAAAAATAAGAAGGATATCATCATCCAATCAATCTGATTCATTTATGGGTTCTGATTTAAGTTTTGAGGATATGCTATCTAGAGATTTGGATGATTATAAGTACAGTATTATTTCTGAGTCAGATTCAATGTATGTTTTAGAATCAATAAGTAAAGATATCGAAAGTGAATATTCTAAACATGTATCATGGATTACAAAAGAAGATTTATTGATTAAAAAAGAAGAGTCTTATGATAAAAAAAATATGTTATTAAAAAGTAAATCATTTAAACAGGTAAAAATGAAAGAATATCATATAATTTCTGAAATTGATGTTACTAATATCCAAAAAAATCATAGAACTGTTTTAAATATTAATACACTAGAGGTTGATGGCAATATAAGTGATGATACATTTAAAGAAATTAATTTAAAGAGATCAGATAAGTTTATTAATTAATGACTCAGGATAGTAAACTACAAAGTTTTATAGCTAACCCAAACTTATCATTATGGAAATTAACTATTCCAATGGCCGTTGGATTATTTGTTAACTCAATCTATATTTTAGTTGATACATATTTTTTAGGAAGTAAAATTGGAACATCAGCTATTTCTGCATTAGGTTATGTGATGCCATTTTATTTTATCATTATGGGAATCACTTTTGGTCTTGCTGCTGGAACCACTACAATGGTTGCTCAATACATTGGAAAGAAAGATAAACAAAGAGCAGAATTGGTTGCCCAAAATAGCATTTTGATCGCATGTTTTTTATCTATTCTGATAATTACTTTTACTTTTTTTTTAGGTGAATTTCTTTTAAAAATGCAGGGCATTGGATCTGATATTATTACATTAGCATTAGATTATTTTTATGTAATGTCATATGGGTCAGTTTTTTTAATATTTAGCATTTTTATACGAGGGATATTAATAGGCGAAGGTGAATCTATGTTACCAATGTGGGCTTTAGGTATTGGGACTATTTTAAATATTTTATTAGATCCATTTTTCATTGACTTTTATGGTATTCAAGGTGCGGCATATGCTACGATTATCAGTCAAATAATTGTTGTTTTAATATTTTTATATTTTATTTATATAAAAAAAAATACTTATATAAAGTTCTATTTTAATCAATTCAAATTTGATTTTGTAATTTGGAAAGAGATTTTTAACATAGGTATTCCTACATCATTATCTATGCTAATTATGTCAATAGGTTTATTTATTATGAATTCAATTTTAATTGAAGATTCTCATGTAGCTGCATATAACTTAGCAAATAGAATAGAAAATTTTGTATCCTTAACTTTGATAGCCTTGTCTAGCTCTCAAGTTACTATTTTAGGTATGTTTTATGGAGCAAAAAAATATGACCTTATTAAGCCAATGGTTCAATATACAATGAGATGGTCTGTCTTCATAGGTTCTTTTTTTTCTATTTTATTATTTTTATTTATTGAAGATATTACACCTTTATTTCTAACAGCATCTTCTATAGATGAAATAGAAATGTCAGATAAAGCGATTAAAACAACTATTAATTACTTCTACGTAATGATTTTTGCATATCCATTTATTGGCATTACTATGGTATCAACAAGAGCTATGCAGGCTATAGGAAAAGCATGGCCTATGTTGGCTACTGCTTTATTTAGAGTTTTAGTTTTACAATGCTCATTATCATATTATTTTATCAAGGTTCTAAACAAAGATATCAATTGGGCATGGTATGCTATAGGAAGTGCATGCATTTTATCAGCTTTTTTTGCTTATTCAATGCGTGTATATTTTTATAATAAATTATATAATAATTTAAAAGGAATTTAAATGGAAAAAGTATTTGTTAGTGGTGGTTCAGGATATATTGCGTTACATTGTATAGCCAAACTAATTCAAAAAGGATTTTATGTTAAAACATCACTAAGAACTATCAGTAGAGAAAGTGAAATTATTGAAAGTTTAAATAAAGTTATTGATTGTTCAAATAAAATTGAATTTTGTGAATTAGATTTAACAAAAGATGAAGGTTGGGATAATGCAATTAAAGGGTATGATTATGTTTTACACGTTGCATCTCCGTTAATGCTTGGATATCCAAAAAATCCAGATCACATAATAAATCCTGCAGTTGATGGGCTTAAACGTTGTTTAAAAGCTGCAATAAAAAATAAAGTAAAAAGATTTGTTATGACATCCTCATTTGCTGCGATTGGTTCAGGATTTAAAAATAAAACTGAATTTTGTGATGATGATTGGACCGAATTAAATAACCCTGATTTTGATCCTTATAAAAACCATATTTTTGCTTACTCATATAGCAAAACATTGGCGGAAAAAACATTGTGGGATTATATGGATTCATTAAAAGAAAGCGATAGAATTGAAGTTTGTACAATAAATCCAACGGTTGTAATTGGTCGTTCATTATCTAATGATATGGGTGGCTCTAATTTAGCAATAAGAAAATTATTAGATGGATCTATGCCTTTTTCTGCAAATTTTGGTATAGATTTAGTAGATGTTCAAGATGTGGCTGAAATGCATATAGAAGCGATGATCAATAAAAATGCTAATGGTAAAAGATTTTTATTATCATCACAAACATTGTGGTATTCAAAAGTCTCAGAAATTTTACGTTCAAATGGATTTAAAAAAGCGCCAAGATTTGCTGCACCAAACTTTATAATTAGATTATTTGCAAAATTTGATACAGAAGTTCGTTTAATTTTGGATAGGTTAGGTGTCAAATATAAATTGAGTACAAATAATGCAAATGATATTTTAAAATGGAAACCAAGAAATGTTGAAAATTCTATAATAGAAACAGCAAAGCAATTTTATGCTTTAGGAAAGGTTAAATAAATTTAATTATTTATTTTTGAGCCTTTGTTTCTTTCGCTCTGTTCTATTTTTTGGGTCAGGGATAGGTATGGATGTAAGTAACTTCTTAGTATAATCATGTTGAGGATTTTTAAAAATATCTTCTGAATTTCCAGATTCAACTAAATTTCCTAAATACATTACTCCAATATCAGATGAGATATGTTTTACGACAGATAAATCATGCGCTATAAATAGAATCGTTAAATTAAATTCTTTTTGAAGGTCCATCATTAAATTTATAACTTGAGCCTGTATTGATACATCTAAAGCTGAGACAGGTTCATCAGCAATGATAATTTTTGGTTCAGTAGCTAAGGCTCGTGCTATTCCAATACGTTGCCTTTGCCCACCAGAAAATTCATGAGGATATCTCATTTCTTGTTCAACTGATAATCCAACTTTTTTTAATAGCCACCTTACTTTTTCATCTTTACTATTTTGTGATAGGTCTGTATGAATATCTAATGGTTCACGAATAATATCTTTTACTATCATTCTTGGATTTAAAGAAGAAAAAGGATCTTGGAATATCATTTGCATTTTAGGCCTATATTTAATTAATTCTTTTTTTGATAGAGACATTATATCTATATATTGACCATCTTCATATAATAGAACTTCACCATTAATACGTGCATCAGGTGCAGTGAGGTTCAATACATTTAAAATTGCTTTTCCAAGAGTAGATTTACCTGAACCAGAT